>JGI12316J15310_10000012_pt22 | contig 123446 bp, 91 predicted proteins | sample MarCyaLeptolynsp_FD_15310 | JGI IMG/M metagenome (IMG submission 15310) | reverse complement strand
CGAGACGAACCCTGCGTCCGTCCTCGACGTGGTCGGGGCGAACCGGGCGCTGGCCGAAGGAGAGTCGCTGGCGACCGCGGGCAGCGGCGCCACCCTCGATGACCCCGAGCAGGCGCGGATGACCCTGGGCGCCGAGTCGGAGGTGACGGTCGCGCGCTGGCAGCGGGACGACGCGATGGTCCGGCTGCGGCGGGGGACGCTGCGGGCGGCGGTGGTGAAACGGGCAGGGCGCCGATTTGCGGTGCGCACCGACGATGCGGTCGTCCGGGTGCGGGGCACCGAGTTCACGGTGAAGCGGCAGGGCGGGGTCACCGAGGTGGTGGTGCACGAGGGACGCGTGGAGGCGCAGGCGCTTCGGAAGGGGGCGACGCCGGTGCTCCTGAGCGCGGGCGATCGATGGTCGTCGGCTCCGGCTCCGGCCCCGTCCCCGACAACGGCCCCGGCTCCGGCGACCGCCCCGGCCCCGGCTCCGGCTCCCGCTCCGGCCCCGGCCCCGGCTCCGGCTTCGGCCCCGTCCCCGGCTTCGGCCCCGGCTCGGGCTCCGGCTCCGGCTCGGGCTCCGGCTCGGGCTCCGGCCTCGGCCCCGGCTCGGGCTCCGGCTCCGGCTCCGGCTCCGGCTCCGGCACCGGCCCCTGCCAAGGCTCCCAACGTGATCCCCGAGGCCCGGAGGCTCCTCGCGTCGGGCAAGGACGCAGCCGCCATCGACCTGTTGAAGTCCGCGCCTCCGACGCCCGCGGTGCGCGCCCTTCTCGGTGATGCTTATCGGATCCAGAAGCGCTACGACGCCGCCATCGAGGCTTACGACAAGGCGCTGAGCAAGGCGACTGGCAGGCTGGCCGAGCGCATCCTGGCCGACCGCGCTGCGACGCTGGCCAAGGCTGGCCGCACCACTGAGGCGATCGCGGCCTGGGCGACCTACCTCAAGGCAGCCCCCACGGGGCGACGCCGGGCCCGGGCGCATCTCTACATCGCCACGCAGGGCATCGACGCTGAGCAGCATCTTCGCGCCATCCTCGACCACCACAACACGCGCCGCGAGGCCACTGCGGCGCTGGAGCGGCTCGGCCGGCTGTTCCTGGACGGGGGGCGATTGAAGGAAGCCGGGCGCCTCTTCCGGGCCCACCTTGGCGCCGCCAGCAGTCGCCGCGCCGAGGCGGCACACGTGGGTCTGATGCGTGTGAAGCGGGCGACGGGCGACCAGGCGGGTCTTGCCAAGCTTCTAGACGCCTATCGAACGCGGTTCCCCAACGGTCGACGCGCCAAAGAGGTCGAGCGTCTGAGCAAGTAGGCGGTGGAGGGACGGTTCGTCTGGCATAGTGGTCCCACCCCACGCCTCGAGAGAAACCATGCCTGCCGTGCGCCTCACGATTGTTGTCGCCCTCGTCATCTGCACGACCCTTGTACCGTCCGCCGACTCTTACGCGTGTGGCCCGACGGTGTTCGGCGTCGAAGACAAGACCATCGAGTGGGTCACCCCCGATGGGCAGGTGCTCAAGGGCGGCGGAGTGCGGTTCTACAGCAGCAATCTGGAGGTCTACGTTCACACCAGGGACGCCAAGAAGACCCAGCCGGTTCCGGGCTACACGCCCTATGGCATCGGCGGAGACCGGCGGCCGCGGTACCTCTTCGACCGTCGCAAGGGGAGCGTGCAGCGTAAGGAAGACCGGATTGTGGACGTGCGCGGTACCAAGGTGTTCTACCGCGGCAAGGAGGTCGGCAGCGTGCAGGGGCGCCGATTGACGCTGGGCCAGACCCGGTACGATGTGGGCGTGCAGCGCAAGAAGAAGGCGCAGCGATTCCTGGAGCACTACTACGTGAAGGTGAAGCAGGGGTCAGCCACCCTGGCGTTCAACCATAACGTGCCCTTCACCCAGTGCTCGAAGAACCCTCGCCCCAAGGATGCCAAGACGTTCCGACAGGCGCTGCAGCTCTATCTGGTGTGGCGGCACTTCGAATATCCGCGCTTCACGACGGCCAGGCGCTAGCCAGCAACCGCTCAGGCACGGCGCTTGTGCCGCTCCAGGCTGGGGTAGAACTGGCGCGCCCAGCGGCGATACGGACCGACCGGGCCGTCACCTTGAGCCAGAGCCGGGCGCATCAGGTAGCGCTTGTTCTCCCAGAGCTCGAAGTCTTGTGCGACATCACCTTCGTAGGCCTTGAACACGGCCGCAGCGACGATGTTGTTCACGACAGCGCCCGGGACGGCCTGAAGGACCGGCCTGAGCGTTCGGCGGTCCACCACCCGCGACCGCATGGCCACGGTGAGCTGCAGCTGGTTGGGGGCGACCGGCGTCGGCAGGACGAACATCTGGTTCTCGATGCCCATCGTCGGCACGCGCGAGTCCACGTGGGAGTAGCCCAGGCCGTGGATGTGCGTGGTGTAGCGCGTCCGGATTTTGCCGGTCAAAAAGCCCATGAAGCCGCCGGGGCGGCTGAACTCGAACGCCGTGCTCAGATAGGGGCCGTCGGTCTTCAGCGGTTCGAGCATCTCGACGTTGGCGTAGCCATGCACCACCGTCAGATGCCCCAGGTCCACGCTGTTCTCGGTGGTCTCCTGGGGATGGCTCGCCAACGGCCAGGTCTTGGAGTGGAGCTTGGACCACCCCTCGGTCTCCAACTCCGGCACATCGAAGTACGGCTCTCGCCCCCTCTCGGAGAACCAGCCCAGGACGAGGCCATGGCGCTCGATGACGGGCCACTTGGCGGCGTCCCCCTTCTTGGGGGGGCGCGTGCCATAGCCGGTAGCGACGCAGCGGCCTTCGGTGTCGAACCGAAACGCGTGCATGGGGCACTTGACCGTGTCGTCGACCACCTCGCCGCCGTGACCCAGGTGAGCGCCCATGTGGGGGCAGAACGCGCCAATGAGACCCAGCTTGCCGCTGCTCGTGCGGAACAGGACGAGCTCCTCACCAGCGAGGGTGCGGGTCAACAGCTTGCCTCGCACGACCTCGTCAGCGCGGGCCAGGAAGTACCAGCCCTCGGGATAGGGCGGCAGGGGGAGGCGGGACTGACGGGAAGCACCGGACTCGGACATGAACAACCTCTAGCGAGACAGAAACGTCGCAGCAAGTACGAGGTGGAACAGGTTTCAGATCGCGATGCCCAGCCCCTTGGAAAGATTCGTGGCCCGGCGCGGTTTTTCAGGAGTCGCGGTTCAATCGCAGTCCGCCGAGCTGGACCACGCTGGACGGAGCAGGATCGCTGGGGCCGCCGACCCCCGCCTCCATCTCCTCGTCCAGGCTACCTCCGACGGGGCCTTCGCTTGGATCCAGGCCGACTCGCTTCCACAGGTCGGTGTCCAACAGGTGGCTGACGCGCACGTTCCGAAGTGCGTTGAGCATGTTGCCCCGGACATTGTCGTTGTCCGCGTGCAGCTCGGTGATGAGGCGCTTGATCTGCTGCCGCTTGAGGTTGTCCTGGGAGCCGCAGAGGTCGCACGGGATGATGGGGAACTGCTTGAGCCGCGCGTATTCGGCGATGTCGTCCTCGGCGCAGTAGGCCAACGGCCGGATCACCACATTGCGCCCGTCATCGCTCCTCAGCTTCGGCGGCATCGCCTTGAGCTGCCCGGAGTAGAAGAGGTTCAGAAGGGTGGTCTCGAGGATGTCGTCGCGATGGTGTCCCAGCGCGATCTTGGTGGCCCCGAGCTCCACCGCGGTGTCGTACAGGATGCCGCGCCGAAGCCGCGAGCACAGGCTGCAGTAGGTCTTGCCCTCGGGAATCTTGTCGATGACCACCGAGTAGGTGTCGCGCTCGACGATCCGATACTCGAAGCCACGGGACTCCAGATAGTTCGGCAGCACGTGGCCGGGGAAGCCCGGCTGCTTCTGGTCTAGATTCACCGCCACCAGGCTGAAGTCGAACGGGACGATCCTGCGGGTCGCCTCGAGGAGCTCCAGCATCGCATAGGAGTCCTTGCCCCCCGACAGGCACACCATCACCCGGTCACCGGCCTCGAGCAGGCCGAACTCCCGGGACACGCGGCTGAGGCTGCGCAGCAGCTTGCGCTCGAGTTTACGAAGGGGGCCCGTCTCGGAAACATCGGACGGGCCAATCGAGTCGGCAATGGTCGGATCGGCAGTCACGCCGCCTGTTTACCAGAGGGCTACTCGGCAGGCACCGAGATTTTGACCTCGACCATCGGCTTGATCTTCAGGGCGCCGAGCATCGCCGAGTACGGCTTGATACGGTAGTCGGGCTGGTTGAGGCGCACGAGGGTCTCGAGCCGGCCGCCCTGCCGGGTGACGGTGCCCGTCACCGAACGCGTGACCCCGTTGAGCGACAGGTCTCCGGTAACGCTGTAGCCGTCACCCGAAGCGGTGAGGGAGGTTGCCTTGAAGGTCACCGTCGGGTTCTTCCGAACGTTCAGAACGTCCTTCTGGATGTTCTTCTCGATCTTCTTGGCGTCGATGCCCAGGGCGCTCCGGTTCTCCCGCCCATCTTTCATGGCGGTGACGTAGCGGAGGGAGCCGGCGTCGAAGCTGGCGCTGAGCGTGCCGGCGTCGGCGTCCACATCCATGTGCCAGCTGCCCACCCGCAGTTTCAGGTCGTGGGCGACGGCGGACATCAGGCCTTCCTTGAAGGTGAAGACGAAGCAGTCGGCGTTGGAGGCGTCGTAGCGGGCCATGGTCATTTCCTCGCGAGTGACGTTTACGTCGGCGGCTATATCATAGAAGTCTGTCGGCGTGAGCCGCCTGCACGCCATCGCTGACCTGGTCCCCGCCGATGCTCTGGCGGTCGTCGACGTGGGCTACGACCATGGGCAGTTGCTGGCCATCCTGGCGACTCGGCATCCCAAGCAGCGGTTGCTGGGGGTGGAGGTTCAGGAAGATGCGGCGGGCCGCTTCGCCGCGTCTCATGCCGGGCTGACCAGGCGGGTGGCGCTTCGGTGCGGGTCGGGGCTGCAGCCGTTGACACGTGCAGATGGTGTTCAGGTGGCCGTCATCGCTGGGATGGGGGAGCACCGGATGACGGATATCCTGGGAGCGGCCGACGATGCAGTGATGGCCGGCATCCAGCGCCTGGTGTTGTGCCCGGCCGACTTCCGCAACCTGCTCCGCCCCTGGCTCCATGAGCGGGGCTGGGCACCGGTGGAGGACCGCCTGGTGGTCGAGCGCGACCACTGGTACGAGGTCATGGCCTACGAGCGCGCCGAGGATATCCCGAGCCCGGGGACAGCGAAGGCGCTGTTTGGCACGCTGGGTGAGCCTGACCTTTCGCGCTACTGCCGAGCGCTCTGCCAGCGGCATGCCGGCGCCCTGGCGGCACCATCGAGCGCGGTCAGCCCAGTGCTCGACAAGCTGCGATTCGCACAGGCCCATGAGGCCGACTGACCACTACAGCGGGCAGTGTCCGTAGTAGTAGAGCTTGCCGACATCGCCCGACAGCTCCGACGGCATATAGGTGCCCCAGATGACGTAGCGGCGGCCGGGCTGCATCGGGGTACAGGTGATGCCGCAGTTGGTGCCCACGCAGGCGATGGCCTCGGTGTGGATGGGCAGAGCCGCCTCTTCGCGGCCCGGCGTGCCGCCATCGAGGATCAGGCGATAGCTGCCATAGCAGTTGTTGCAGCACATGTTGTCGGCGGTGCAGGTGTTGTCCCCGCACAGCGTGTCGATGACCAGCATGCCCTGGACCTTGACCGGGCCCGTGTCGAGCAGCGGCAGGAACTCGGAGGGAGTGGCGTCGGCGACCGAGCACTGCCCCATCTGCTCGGGGATGTGCAGGTCACCGAAACGGCAGACGCCGGTGTCCGCTGGGGTCGGGTGCGTCCGGGATTGCACGCAGGTGTAGCCGCTGGGGCACTTGCCCGCATCCGGATCCACGGGCTCCTCGGGGTCCTCGGGGACCTCCGGCGGGACAAAGCAGTTCCTCTCCCAGGTCGGGCAGGTCCCTGGTGAGACCTCAGGGTCGCAACACACGCGGCTGTCGATGCCCGAGCCGCAACTCCAGCGGCCCGACCGGCAGGTGGGGCCGGCGACCTCGAGAAGTTGGCCACAGCTGGCCAGGCATCGCGGGGCGTCGTCCAGGTCGCACCCGGCCGCTGGATTGTTCGGCGCCTGAGGTAGCCCTGGGGTGTCCTCGACCCCGACGCAGGCGGTCGACAGGCTCACTGCGGTGGTCATCGCAATCACCCATCGAAGCCAGCGACTCGACATCGGGGTATGGTCCGGGCAACAAAGCATCCACCTCCCATGAACAGCAACTCGACGTCATTTGTGAAGTCTCAGCCGGAAACACTTCGTCGGCGGCCGCCTGTCATGCGGGCGTTCGGCCGGTTCGCTTTTGCGAAACGGGGTGTTGCGGCCCTCGCCGTTCCGATCGCGGTCGCCGTTGTTGTGCTGCTGGCGGGATGTGGGCCGACCGTGCTCCGAAGCATCGCGATCGCCGACGTTCGCGGCGATGACCACGGCCCGGGAACGTACGCCTACCCCGAGGGTTACAGAGACGGCAGCTTCGATCTGTCGTCGGCAAAACTCGAGCTGCGTGACGACAAGACGGTCAGCGTCAGCGTCCGGTTCACGGGGCGCGTGCCCATGCAGAAGGGCGTGCGGCTGGCCAATGACCTGGTTCGCGACGTCTTTCTACCGACGGTCGACCTCTACATCGACCTGGACGGCAAGCCGGACACGGGGGTGCGCGACCTGCTGCCGGGTCGGCAAGCGCGTCTGGCCGGTTCGGCAGGCTGGGAGCTGGCCATTGTCCTGTCAGCGGTGCCAACCCGGGTCGCCGAGCTGTTGGAAGACCCCTCGGTGAACCCGCTGGCCGCAAAGGGCAAGGTCATCGTCGTGCGCCGGGTGATGGTGCGCGGGACGCGGCTGGTGGCGGAGCTCCCAGCGTCCCTGTTCGGAGACAAGCCGCTGGAGAAGGTCGGGGTGGCTGCCGCGGTGTCCGGCACCGTGTACAACACGACGTTCCGGACCGAGGTTGAAGCTCAGGTGCGCACCTGGTTCGTCCGTGAGGTGACGCAGAAACCAGGGCGCTGTGGCCGCTGGGAAGAAGCCATTGACGGCGCCCCGTGCACCTTTGGTGGGTGCCAGACGTGCACCAACCATCCCCGCCTGATCGACGTGCTGCATCCGAAGAAGGGGCTTCAGGAGAAAGGCCTCAGCAAGTACCTCAAGGGTCTCGCGGGCGAAGTCCCGTTGGTCTACCGAGGGCAGGAAGCTCCAAAGGTCCCCGAACTACCGGTCGCCACGGTGGCCGAACGGAAGGGTTCGATCCTGACCCTGACGCTGCCCGACAACCTGGCGCTCCAGAAACTGACCCCCGGCAAGCTTCTGGACGGTCTCGATGACAAGGGCCGCGTCAAGGCGACGGTCGTGGTCGTCAGCGTGGTCGACAAGACGTTGGTCGTGCGGGTGGTGGACGGTAAACCCGAGACCGTGGCGAGCGTTCGCTTCACAGCAGATATGCGCCTGTGATACGCGCCCCGGGCCGGCAGGTCTTCCGTCACCTCTGCACCCACGCACGCACCGAGCTGAAACCATGGCGTTTGTCGAACTCCAGTCCGTCCAGAAGGTCTACCCAGGGGGTGTCCAGGCCGTCCAGGACCTGGAACTGGGCATCGAGGAAGGGGAGTTCGTGGTGCTGGTCGGGCCCAGCGGCTGCGGGAAGTCGACCACCCTGCGGATGGTGGCCGGCCTGGAGACGATCACCGGAGGCGACCTGGTTATCGACGGGCGCCGCGTCAACGACGTGAAACCGCGGGACCGGGACATCGCCATGGTGTTCCAGACCTACGCGCTGTACCCCCACATGACGGTGTTCGAGAACATGGCCTTCGGGCTCAAGCTTCGGCGCACGGACAAGGCGGAGATCGACCGTCGCGTCAGTGGGGCCGCCAAGATGTTGGGCCTGGAAGACCTGTTGAAACGCAAGCCGGGCGCCCTGTCCGGCGGGCAGCGGCAGCGCGTTGCGATGGGGCGCGCCATTGTGCGGGAGCCCAAAGTCTTCCTGTTCGATGAGCCGTTGAGCAACCTGGACGCCAAGTTGCGGGTTCAAATGCGGGCAGAGATTGCATCGCTGCACCGCCGGCTCTCCACGACGATGCTGTACGTGACCCACGACCAGGTCGAGGCCATGACGCTGGCCACCCGCATCGCCGTGCTCGACAAGGGCCGGCTCATGCAGTTCGGGGCGCCGCTGGAGCTCTACAACACTCCAGCCAACCTGTTCGTGGCCAGCTTCATCGGCAGCCCGTCGATGAACCTCGTGGAGGGGGAGTTCGCCAGCGGCAACTTCAAGGCCCCGGGGCTGACCATCGCGCTGGCCGACAAGGTCCCTGGAGGGAAGGGTACGCTGGGCATCCGGCCCGAGCACGTCACCCTGGCGGAAACGAGCGACGCTCAAGTGGTCGGCACCGTTAGTCATGTGGAGCGCATGGGCTCCACCACGTTCGCTCACATGGACACCAACGAGGCGACCGGTTCGGTGCGCTGGGTGGTCCGTCTCGAGGGCGACGCCCAAATCGCGCCGGGGGACTCCCTGGGGCTCACCATCGACCCGTCGCTGGTCCATCTGTTCGACGAAAACGGTGACCGTCTGGCCGTGTAGGCCCAAACGGTCGCAGGAGATCCTGACATGAGACTTCGGACTACGCTTTCCACCCTCGCCATCGTTATCGGCGCCTTTGGCCTAACGGTCGTCGGCGCGACCGGATGTGACAAGAAGGGCGGTGACACCGGTAAGGCCGGCGACAAGAAAGAGCCCGGGACCGACAAGAAGGCTGGCGACAAGAAGGCCGCGGAGGGCGACAAGAAAGCCGCCGAGGGCGACAAGAAAGCCGGCGAAGGCGACAAGAAGGCCGCCGAGGGTGACAAGAAGGTCGCCAAGCCCGTCGGTCCGCCCAAGACCATCAAGCTGTGGCACGCCTACCGGGGCGACGAGAAGAAGGCGTTCGAGCAGCTCATCGGCGAGTTCAACACCAAGACCCCGCACATCAAGGTGCAGGCCCAGGCGGTTCCCTACGACGCGTTCGTCGACAAGGTGACCATCGTGGTGCCCCGCGGCCAGGGCCCGGACCTGTTCGTGTTCGCGCACAACATGGTGGGCAACTGGGTCGACAAGAAGGTCATTGCGCCCATCGGCGACAAGGTGCCGGGCGAGGTCCTCAAGCAGTTCCTGCCGCAGTCGGTGAAGGCGCTGGTGTACCGCAAGAACCTCTACGGCCTGCCGTTGGCGTTCAAGTCGTTGGTGCTGTTCTGCAACAAGAAGCTGCTCCCCGAGCCGCCGTCTTCGATGGAAGAACTGATCACCAAGCTCAAGCCGCTGCTGACCAAGGAGCGCTACGGCCTCATCTACGAGGCCGGCGGCCTGTACCAGCACGCCACCTGGGTCCATGCATTCGGCGGCTCGGTGTTCGACGCCGAGCACAAGCCCGCCTTCCAGACAGAGGCGCAGGTCAAGGCGCTGAAGTTCGCGCGGTCCCTGTTCGCCGAGCACAAGCTCTACCCCAAGGGCGTCGCCGAGCACATGATCACCACCCTGTTCAACGAGCAGAAGGCGGTGTGCACCCTCAACGGCCCGTGGTTCCGCGCGGAAATCAACAAGGACGTGGACTACGTCGTCCGCACCGTGCCCACCGTGGAAGGCAAGCCGGGCAAGCCCTTCCTGGGTATCGAGTCGCTGTTTGTGACCACTTCCAGCAAGAACCCCAAGGAGGCCGTCGAGGTGGCGCGCTTCCTGACCTCCGCGGCGTCGGCCAAGGTCCGCCTCGAGGTCGGCAAGCAGCCGGTGGCTCACGCCGCCACCCTGGCTGCGTCCAAGGACCCGCACATGGCGGTGTTCAAGAAACAGGTGGAGCACGCCGTGCTCATGGACAGCTCGCCAGAGATGCAGGTCGTGTGGGCGACCGCCGATGGAGCGATTGGGCGCACGTTGTTCGTGGACGGAGCCGACCCCAAGGCCGAGCTGGCCAAGGCGCAGAAGCGCATCGAAGCCGACCTCGCGCGCCGCCAGAAGTGAACGGGACGTGAGGAGCTACTCCCTCTCCGACGGTGTCGCGCTGATAGCGATGGTCACGGCCATGGTGCTTGGGGTGGGCTGCAAGGAGCGTGGCGAGCGGCCGTCCACCGCGCCGCCGCCGGTCGCGCCGGACTCTGGACGGGCCGCTGATCCACCCGCCGCTAAACCTGTGGCTCCAAAGACGCTCAGCCCAGCCCGGAAAACAGCGATCGTCACAACGCTGAAGGCGATGGCCGTGCGGGGCGGCTGCAACCGGGTGATGGGCTGCAAGCCCGCCGTCGACCTGCTCGAGTACGGTCCCGACGCCATCGCCGTGGTGGGCGAGCTGGTGGCGACCAATCCTCGGCTGGACAAGTGGTGGCTGACCAAGGCCATCGACGTGTTGTCGCAGATGAAGAGCGAACAAGCCGTCCCCCTGCTGTCCGGGCTGCTCACCGACTGGCGTCCCGAGCTCCGGGCCCGCGCGGCATTGGGGCTGGCGCGTCTGAGATTCGCCAGCGCCCACGCGGCGCTGGTGAAGGCGCAAGAATACTGGGCTCAGAATCCCAAGGAGTCGGATCCTGGCACGCTGGGGGCCATCGCCTACGCGCTGCACCGGACCGCGCGTGGGGCGCAGCGCTCGGCGACGTTCAAGGACGCCTATCTGAAGGCGTGGCCGGCGGACCGTGCCAAGGTGCACGGCACCCTGGCGACCATCGTAGGGATTCTGGCCGAGGTGGCGCGGTACTGGCGCATGTCGGCTGCGCTGCCGCGCGTCCGGGATGCCCTGGAACACCCCAGTCCCTTTGCGCGGATCGAGGCCATCCGGGCCGTCGCGGTGATGAAGGACAAGAAGGCCATCCCGTCGCTGGTGGGACGTCTCGACGATGTTCAGCCGAGTCAGCGGCGCGCGGCCATCGCGGCGCTGCAGGCCATTGTCGGGCAGCGTGACCTGACGAGCGAGGCCGATTGGAAGCGTTGGTGTGCGGCGCAGCGTTGTCGGGGGGCCAACTCGGGCCTATGATGAGGGGGTCATGAACGACCGCCACAAGGCTTCAGGGGATGCCCCCAAGCCAGCGCGCGATGCGCGAAGAAAGGGCGGGAGGCGTCCTCAGTCGGGCCGCAACGGACCGCACAACAAACGAGGTCACGCCAAACCCGCAGACCGCTCGGCTCCTCCCGCCAAGAAGAGCCAGGCTCTCACGACGTACCAGCGTTCGCTGCGCGCCGTCCGCGAGTTGGAGGGCCTGGCACGGGCCATCTGCAAGGACCTGGGCGTGGCCGGCCGGGAGGACCTCCCCCTGGAGGAGGTCATCGTCCCCATCGCGATCCGCCTGGACCCCAAGGGCGGCGCCAAGCAGTTCGCCGAGCGGCTCCGGGACGCGGTCACGGGACGCGTCTACGAAGCGGTCAAGAGCGCCATCGCGTTCCGCCCAGGGCATGTCTACTGCTTCCAGACCGACCAACCCACCGGTGAGCACTCGCAGCCCAGCGACCCTCGGGAGACCTTCGTGGGCTACACCGCGACCGGTCGGCCGGTGTGGAAGGACTTCGGCAACCTGTGCCTGGATCTGAAACACCCCAAGGTCGACAAGCTCTACGACGCGCGGCCCGAGGTGCTGGTGCTGTCGCTCGCCGGGCACGAGCTGACCGGCGAGCTGTTGGACGGGTTTGGCCGGGACAGCCGGACGTATCGCGTGTTGGCGCAGATCGTCGCTGGGTTCCTGCCCGCCAACTTGAAGCCGTCAACCGACGAGGAGACCGATCGCCGGGTGCTGACGCTGCAAATCGTGGAGACCTCCGCGGGGCAGCGCACCAAGCGGGTGCGACTGAACGTCATCGGCCTGAGCACCGATGAGCTGGTGGAGATGGCCGACCGCGACCCCGCGGGACCGGCCGAGGCCCTTCGGCAGCTCCTGGGAGCCACACGGCAGCGGCTGGGGAGCATCAGTCGGACGCTGGCCGAGCGTCAGCTGGCAGACCCGCTCGGGACGGACGCCGTCGAACTCATCGAGCCCATCGTGACTCGGCTGCGGAGCGATCTGCAGCGCGCGCTCAAACCCGTTCGGCATCGCACCAGCCACGCCTCGACCCGCCACCGAGACGGCGACCGGCCCACGGCCTCGGCCATCGGCGACGCACGCAAGGCGCCGGACACCGCGCTGCTGCGCGACGTGCGCCGGGATACCATCATCGTGGTGGGCCCGCGGGGCAGGGCGCACGTCTTCAGCGACCAGGGGCGCCACGTCACGAGCCTGACGTTGGGCCCGGGCGAGCTGGACAAAAAGCAGAACCACGGCCGCTGGCGACCGCTGCGGTCGGAAGAGGTGGCGGCGTTCCGGGACGCTCTGAACTAACGGTTACGTGGTTTCTGACCGCGCGAAGCCTTCGATGGTTGCTCTTGAGGGCTCTCGCAAGCGCGCACAGGCTTCTCGGAGAGGCGCAGAGGCGCAGGTTGGGGGATATCGAGCCAGCCGGCGTTCTTGGGATGTAGTGCAGGGGTGACGACGGATGGGGCTCGGCAGGGATGTCTCTCGCAGAGGCGCAGAGGCGCAGAGGCGCGGAGGAAGAGTTACCCCTCTGCCGGCTCCGCGAGCCCTGCGAGAGCCTCCTCGGGTCTTCCGTGACCAGCGGGCCCGGTCTCAACAGGCACTGGTTGCCGGGTTACGCGCCCAGGCGCATGACCGGTGCGTTGGGGTGGAAGTACCGCCACGAGAACCAGTACTCGTCCGACAGCGCGATACGCTCCAGAGGCGCACCGTCGTCCAGCGACCGTCCGCGGAGGTCCCAGGTCCGGTCGCCACTTTCGTCACGCAGCTGGCGGCCTGACAGTGTGGGGGCGTTGCCGGCTGGCGTCTTGAACGCCGACACCGCGTCGTTGACGCCGACCAGGAAGAAGTTGCCGTCGCTGGCCTGCACGACGCCGCGTTCCAGGACCTCCTCCTTGATGTAGACCTGCGCCGGGACCGCGGGGTCGACGACGCCGATGACGTGGGTTCGGGCGGGCATGGCTTTGTCGATGGCGTCACCTCCGAGTCCGGGCGTCGCCTCGGACGCCACGATCTTGCGCCACACGCCTGGGATGGGCAGCTCAAAGCGCCGGAGGTCGTGGGGCGTGATGGCGACCACGGCCGGCATCGGGTCGAGCGCCTTGACGTCCTCCCAGGCCATGAGCGCGCTGGGGACCATCTTCAGCGGGTGGGGATGCTTCGGCCCCATGATGGAGTCGAAGGTGGCCTGCTGGAACCAGGTGTGGGTAGCTCGGTCGGCGACGATCATGTTGGCCTGTTTGAACGAGCCGACGTACAGCGGGCCCAGGTCGGTCACGTCGAAGGCGATGACGGTTCGGCACATGGCGCAGTACGTCAGCGACACGATGGCGTCGCCGAAGCGGTCGTTCACCACGTGGTGATGGATGACGTAGTCCAACGGGTACACGCGGCTGACGCCGTTGTACTCGATCAGCGCGCACTGGCGTTCGTCCGACAACGGAAGCGTCATCGGGTCATCAGCCTCGGCGGGATAGTCCACCGCCGGGAAAGCGACCGACTGGTGCATCTTGTAGGTGAGCACGGTCGCCAGCAGCGACAGCAGCACGAAGGGCAGGGCGCCCCCGAGGCCCACTGCGTCGGTAGCCAGCGCCCAGCCGGACAGTCCGAGCTGGGCGGTCAGCAGTACCCAGGTCAGTGGCTTGCGAACCCGCGCGTGGACGTACAGCCAACCCACCGGGAAGATAGGGATGAGCGCCATGTAGATGGCGGCGGTGCCGATTGCCAGGTGGACGATGGCCAGCAGTGCGATGAGAGAAAGGGTCATGATTCCTCCTCGTTGGAACCCAGCAGTTCCTCCATGAACCGGTCGATGAGTGGCAGCGCGGCCAAAAGCGTCACCTGCTCATCGGGCGTCAGCACGCTCAGCGCGGACGCGAGACGTTGGAAGTGGTCGGGGGCCACCTCAGCCATCTGCTCGCGGCCAGCCTCCGTGAGCGCCAGCGGGCGCCGGCGCCGGCTCGCAGCGTCGTCGACCCGTTGCACCAACTCCGCCTTCACCAGCGCGTCCGCCAGGTGAGAAACCGTGGGACGGCTGACGCCCAGGCGCTCGGCGACCTCGGACGGCGCCAGCGGGTCAGGCGCCGCTCCGAACAGCGTCAGCAACAGGCCAAAGCGGCCGGACGACAGGCCGTAGCGGCCGATGTGTCGCTCGAAAGCGTCGACGGTGCGAACCGCGGCGGACCACAGTCGCACGCCCGTGGCCGCAGGTTTTGCGATGGCCTCGGGGACCAGTCGGGCGAGGGTCTTGGCCCGATGGTCGTCGGTTGGAGCAGGACGGGTGCCTTTGGGTGTTTGTCTAATCATTAGGTGCCTAATCGTTAGGCATCGACTGACGCCGGTCAAGGGCGTTCTCGCCGCTTGTGTCGAGCTACTCGCCCGTCAGTTCGATCCCCGTCGCCACCAGCTCGATGGCAAGGTCGGCCGCCTTCAACGCACGCGGCCGGTCGAAGTTGGGGAGCTGGTTGGCCAGCATGACGACGCCGTGCATGGCGGACCAGACCGCGTCGGCGAACTGCCCCAGCGTTCGTGTTCCTCGCGATCGCGGCAGGATGCGCTCGATGATCTCCTGGAACACGTCCAGCGACTGTATGCGCAGCCCCAGACCTTCGCTCTTGCGGGACATCAGGAACTCCGGCTTGTCCACGAACATGAGCCGGTAGTGGGTGGGGTGGCCGAGGCCGAAGTCGACATAGGCCCAGGCCATCGCCCTGAGTCTCTCGGCCGGGCTTCCCTCCTCCAGGGAGGCGTCCTCGAGGGCCAGTTCGAGCCTGCGGAAGGCGTCGTCGACGACCGCGAACATCAGGTCGTCTTTGTTGGCGAAGTGCAGGTAGATGGCCGTGGCCGAGTAGCCGATGCGATCGGCGATCTGACGCATGGAGGCCTTGTCGTAGCCCTTCTCCGCGAACAGCTCCGTGGCCGCCGTCAGAATCTTGTCCCGCAACCCCGTATCGGACGTGTTCTCTGCATCACTGGCGCTCATGGGAAGAATCTACCCCATCGTCAACCCGCTTTACACCCTGACAGCCAGGCCGGGCTGTGTGGAAGGGGGGGCGCCGTTTCCCGCAGAATGGCTGCGGGTGAGCCTGTTGGCACGGCCCTTGCGCTAGCACCTCGTCGTTGAACTGACGGAGGTGACGAGGATGACACCCTCACGTGCGCTGGGCCGGTTGGCCGGCGCGATTGTTGTTTCGATGTGTGCGTTTGGCACCGTCGCTTGTTTTCAAGAGACCGGACCCTGGGAAGTGCGACCGGATGTGATCGGGCCGGTGGTCGTGGGCGATCGCCTCGTGTTCGGCGATCGGGTCCGCAACGAACTGCTGATCGCGGACGTAGCCGATGGAGAGCTGGTCGCGCTGGACCATCGACCCCTGCCGGGCCAGCCCACGGTCTTGCTGCCGCTGCCCGATGGTAGCGGGATCCTGGCGCTGCTGAGCGAGGAGGAGCGGCTGTCGCTAGTGACCTTCGGGGACGCCGCAGAGACGCGGACGTGGATCCTCGGAGCCGACTTCAATGGGCTTCGACTCAGTCCCGAGGCCAACGCCGCCATGGCCTTCTTCGAGCCTGGCGCCAGCGGCACGGTGTTCGCCAATCACAACGAGGTGGCGTACGTCGAGTTGGACTCACCCGCCGACACCCCGCCGTTGCGGCGCAGCCTCGCCAGTCTGGGGGGAACGCCGCAGAGCTTCCACATCAGCCCGCTGGTCGGGTCGCGTCGGTATGCCTTCATCGCCAGCCTCAACCACGTGGCGATCATCGACCTGCTGCAGCCTCAGGCCCCCGAGCGGAGCGTGCCGCTGGTGAGCCTCCTGGGGGGCGGTGTACGCACCCCCAATGACGTGCGGTTCGCGGTCCACGAGGCGACGGCGACGCTCTGGGGTGTGGTCACTACCACCGACGGGAACGCCGCGTATGCGCTCCACGTGGTGCCGACCTCGGGGGCCTCGGACGAGGCGCCCTTCGACGTCAGCCTCACCCAGCTTGCGGGCGTCTCGGACGGCGCCGACGTGGCGCTGACGACCTTGCCAGGGGGGGAGCTCGTGGCGCTTCTGGCCAACCCGCTGACCGGCGTGCTGACCATCACGGAATTGACCACGGCGTCCTCGCGCACCCTGGAGCTGGGCACCGGTGTCCGCCGTATCCAGCTGTTCCAGGAGGAGGGGCGCCCGCAGGCGCTGCTCTATGCCCCTGGGGCGCAGGCCTTTCACGTGGTGGACATCGCCGCCATCGAGGAGAAGAAGGCCAAGGCCGCACGGACGCGCCAGGCCCATCGGCCCATCGTCGACCTTGTGCCCATCGTCGGCACGCCGCTGTTCGGCGCGTTGCACGCCGACAACAACGAGGCGTTCAGCATCATCGACACCGACATCGACCGGGTGACGCCGTTCTTGCAAACCGGGTCGGTCGAACGGCTCGAACTGAGTACGGCGCTGGGGCGTCTGTTCCTGCTGACGCGCTATGACGGCACGCCCTACATGGTCAGCATCTCGCTCGACGACCTGCACCCCGAGTCGGCGTCCGTCGATGGCGCCGCCGAGACGCTGTTTGTGCTGGAAGGATCCGGAACCGTAGGCGTCGCCGCGCTGGACGGCACCGGAAGCCTGACGCTGTGGCCCTTTGGCCAGACGATCGAGAGCGCCGGCACGTTCATCCCGGGCCTGTGGCTCGACGGCATCACCACGCTGACCGAGGAGGACGGCCAATGATCGCCCCACGTACCCAATTGCTCATCGCCTGCCTGCTCATCACCCTTACCGGCGCGGCGCGCGCAGACCGGCCCGCCGTGGAAGTCTCCATGGGGCCCGGCGTCTTCAACGCCACCTCGGCGACCGCGAGCACGCTGATGTCCCAGGCCGACCAGACGCTGGGTCGCCTGAGCGTGGGTGTGTCGCTCACCCGCTGGCTCGACCTTCGGATCGGCGGGAGCTACCTGACCAGCGACAACAACCGTCTTCTGGGCGGCGTGCCGACCACGTTCGAGATGGCCACCGCCAGCGTCGGGGTGAAGGCGGCCTATGCCTTCGTCGACGTGCCGCGGTGGACCGTACAGTTCGTCGGCCAGGTGGACGTCGAGGCGGTGTATGCCGATGTCTCGATGCAGCTGCCGGATGTCGCGGCTCCCCTCGAGCAGGGCATCTGGACCTTGGGGTTGCATCCTCAAGCCGGGTTCGAGGTGCTGTTTTCCCCCGACCTGGAGGCGGACTGGGCGCTCGTCTTACAGGTGGTCGCAGGGTTCGACTGGCGCATGGACCAGTCCTTCGACGCCCTCTCGGCGTCCACCGTGCCGGGCGTCCGGCCGGTGGACCTCGGCATGACCAACCTCAGCGGCGTGACCATGACCACCACCCTCGGCGTGCGGTTCTAGGAGGCGATGACCATGAAGCAGAAGCGAACGATGTTGAGATGCGTGGCTGCTGGTGCGCTGCTCGCCTTGGCGATGACGACACCTGGCTGTGCCGAAGACGAAGCCAGCGGCGCGAGCGCCTGGGACGCGTCCGGCTGGTCGTCACCCAACCAGCCCGACAATGGGTCGGGTCCGACCGCCGATGCCGGCTCGCCCGGTGGATTCGACGCGGGGCCGGGAGGAAGTGATGTTGCCATCCCGCCTGCCGACGCGGGGCCGCCGCCACCGCCACCGCCGCCGCCGCCGCAGAACGAGCAGGACTTCGACCTGCGTGCCCCAGAGGCAGGGCTGACACGTCTGTTCATTCCGTCAGCCGGCCTCGACGCGGTCGTGGTGGTGGATGCCGCATCGGGACTGGACGTGTCCTTGGTGGACGCGGGCTCGCGTCCGACGTTGCTCAAGGCGCTGCCCGACGACCAGGGCGCGGTGGTGCTCAACCAGGACTCGGCCGACGTGAGCATCATCCGGCCGGCCCAAGCGGGCGGGTACACGGTGGAGAACCTGGATGTGGCGCCCAACCACAACCGCATCGAGCTCAGCCCCAACGCCGATTGGGCCTTCGCCTGGTACGACGAGCGTCTCGGAGGCGTGCCGGGCAGTCTCAACGACGTCAGCGCCATCCGCCTGCGCGCTGGCGAGCCAGCAGTGGTGTTCAACCTGGCGGTGGGGATGCGTCCCACCGACCTTTTCTTCGCCGACAATGGCCGGCTGGCCATCTTCGAGGCGGAAAACGGACTCAGTGGAGTGGACCTGGAGGTCCTCGCGCAGGACTCGTTCCTGCCACCCGTGCCCGTGCACGACGACCCCTTCATCGAGCCTTCCGACCGCGAAGTCGTGGTCTCTCCGGACGGGCAGTGGGCCGTGGTACGCGAGCTGAACCGGCAGGAGCTGACGCTGGTGAACCTGGCCGCCAATACGCGCGCCGTCATTGCGCTGCCCGACTATCCCAGCGATCTCGACATCACCGCCGACGGGCAGCGCGTCGTGGTGCCCTTCGTCAACTCTCAGCAGGTCGCTGTGGTGCAGGTGCCGCAGGCCTGGGAGCAGGACCCGACCCTGGGGTTGGAGGAGAACCCGGCCGCCACGGTGAGCTTCACGGGCCATCCTTTTGGGTCTGTCCTCCTCAGCGGAGACGGGGCTCGCGGTCTGCTGTACACCACCGACAACGGTGTGCTGTCGGTGGGCCTGCTGGAGGTGGCCACCGGTCAGGTGTTGGTGCGGCCTGTGGCCAAAGCCATCAAGAAGGCCACGGTCGACGCCGACGGGAGCCGTGCGGTGCTCATCAACCATCGCAACTCGGGCACCAAGGCGCCCGAGTCCAGCTCGGCGGCCTACACCATCATCGATCTGGACGAGGGCTTCGAGTACCTGGAGCTGACGCCGGCGGAGCCGACCGACATCGTCTTCACCGGCGATGGCGATATCTACGCACTCATCCCCGACTTCGGCACCTTCCAGCACCAGGTCCACCGGGTCCGCAGCTTCGCCGTAACCGTCTACCCGGTGCCCCAGGCTCCCGTGTACGTGGGGCTTCTCGAGGGCGTCGATCAAGCGGCGGTGATGCTCGACGATCCCACCGGCTGGCTGACGTTCATCGACCTTGTGGACGGGGGGATCGACCAGGTGAACTCCTTCGAGCTCAACAGCTTCATTGAGTAAAGCCCAGCAGCTCGAGGACGGAGAGGTGCGGGTGAAGCGTCGCCTCGACGTCCTCGGGCGGCTGGGGCCGGGTCCGGACCAGGCGCTCGCTGAACAGCGGGCTCTCGAGCAGCTCCGAGGCTACCGCCCCTGCCTGGTCGGGGGGGACCTCGAGGAGCGCGAGGGCGTACCATAGCCGCGGGTGGGTGGTCGGCGTTTCGTCGCCGAGCACGGACGCCAGGGCCGCGAGCGCGTCGGGAGCGTGGTGCGGCATCAGCGTCAGCGTGAGCACCAGCGTCTCGGCCCCGCGTAGCCGGTAGCGCTCCGCGAGCATGTCGACGGGATGAACCACTCCCAGCGTGTCGAGCTGTCGCTGGACGGCCTCGGTTTTGGCGTGCAGCACCGTCAGCTGTGGGGTGTCGCCGGCGGCCATGGCGACGATGCGCTCGCACTCGAAGGTCAGGCGTTGTCCAAAGAGCTGGGCGACCGCTTCGAACATGCTTCAGCGAGCGTCCTTGAGGAGCACGTCGGCCTTCGCCAACACCACGTAGTGCCAGCCAATGGCTTCGATGGGGGCGTGAGCCACGACCAGGTCCTGCCCTTCGTGAGTGACTTCGAGCAGGCCGGCCTTGCCGGTCGTGCACCCCTTGACCACATCGGGGACGAAGAACAGCGGGAGGGTGTTGGCGTCGTGCAGCTCGCCGCCCTCGAACTCCTTTCCCTTGTCGCTGGACCGCACGACGATCCGGGCCTGCTGGTTCAGCAGGAAGGTCTCTTCGATGGCGGGGTCGCGAAGGTCCATGAGGGTCTTGATGAGGTAGTCGAAGGTCAGCTCGATGCCCGCCACCCCGAGAAACTTGCCCGTCGACCCCCACAACGGTTTGACGCTTGGCAGGATGAAGCCCTGGCCCTGCAGGTCGATGTAGGGGTTGCCCCAATAGACCCCATGCTTGCCGACACCCAGCTTGTACCAGGGGCGCAGGCGCGGGTCGTATTCGGCCGGATACCCCCCCTTGCCCGGGTAGGAGAACATCACACCGTCGCTGAGACCGATGTAGGCCCAGCGCAGCGGCACGCCGGACTCGGTCAGCAGCTTGACCGCCTTGTCGTCGGCGACCAGGGGCGACGCTTTGGGGCCCAATGCGGACTCGAGGAACATGCGTTTGTACCAGTGACGCAGTGGCATCAGCTGGGCGACCAGGGGCATGACCTTGTCACGGCGAACGCCCGGCGCGACCTTGAAGACCGGCCAGTCGATGCTGACGACCTTGTTGTACAGCGGCGCCATGGCTGCCCCCGGCGGCAGTTTGCCGGCGATGAACTCCTCGTTGGACCAGGGCTTGTCGGTCGACGGAGTGCCGCTCTCGAGCGCCCGGATGGCGGTGGCCGCCAAGCCCTTGAGCTGGCCCTCGTAGGTAAGCAGGTGGTTGTCGATGGCGTGAACGCGCTCGAAGGCCAACTGCTGAAACTGCGTCAGCTGGTGCTCGCGGATCGCACTTGCCTCGGCCTGAGCCGCCTGCTGAGCTAGCGCCCAGATGGCGATAGCGGCGAACAGCAGCAGCACGACGCCCACGACCGCTGCCGTGGTCCCGCGGTGCTTGCGCGCCCATCGCCCGGCCGCCTGTAGGGGGGCGTCGGGTTGAGCGAGGACGGCGTCGCCACGCTGGAACCGGCGCACGTCGTCGGCCAGATGGGCCACCGTTTCGTAGCGATGGCGGCCGTCGAGCGCCATCGCCTTGTCGATGACCGCCCTGAGTTCCCTCGGGATGCGGTTGCCGCCGGGGTAGGGCGCCAGAGTGGCCTTCTTGCCGGCGCTGACCCTGACCAGCACATCCACCGACTTGGTCTGGGGGTAGGCCGGCAACATGCCGCAGAGTTCGAACAGGATGGCGCCGAGCGCGTACTGGTCCGACCGTTCATCGACGAAGTGGTTGCGGCCCTGGGCCTGCTCGGGGGCCATGTACCGTGGTGTGCCGAGGATCTGCCCAATGCGCGTCCTGGCAGCCTCGATGTCGTCCTGGGTGACCTCGAGATGCTCCACCTGGGGCGGTAGCTCGTACAGCTCAGCCTCGCTGATGGAGCGCTCGTGGGGGTCGAGCAGTCGGGCCAGCCCCCAGTCCATCGCATAGACCTCGCCAAAGGGGCCGATCATCACATTGGCCGGCTTCAGATCCCGATGAATGACGCCCTTGGCGTGGGCGTAGGCCATGGCGTCGCAGAGCTTGAGGAAGATCTCCAGCCGGGCCTGCAGGTCGTGGTCGTCGTCGAACGCTCCGTCGGTGGCCTGGCGGCGGCAGTCCCGGAGATATTCTTCGAGGGTCTGGCCGTAGACCAGCTTCATGGCGAACGCCAACTGTCCGTCAGTCCCTTCGGTCCGCGCTTCCTTTTCCAGCGTGTAGACCGGCACGATGTTCGGGTGGTCCAGCTGGGCGGTAATCTGCGCCTCGTTCAGGAACCGGTGCCGGATGATGCGCTGCTTGCCCTGGTCGGGCTGCTTGAGGACCTTGTAAGCCACCTTGCGCCGCAGATCCGGGTCGCGCGCGACGAACACCTTGCCCATCGCCCCTTCGCCCACCAGCCCGAGGATTCGGTAGGTCCGGTGGGGCGCATCCTTGACCTCGCTGCCCCCGCCCGGGACCGTCGCCACCACGTCCATGCGCCCGCCCGCATGGGCGCGCTTGAAGGCGTTGACCGTGATGACCCCCTGGTCGAACAGCCAGCCCAGGAAGCGGTCGGTGTCGTGCGAGCCCGTCTCGCTTTTGAAGCGCTCGTAGAACGCCTCGACGTCGACGGACGCGTCGTCGATCCCGAGCTTGTCGGCGAGGGATTCAGCCATACGTCCGCGACCTTAACCCCCTGGCTAAGGCGCGTCGAGGGTCGGCTAAGCCGAATGGCCCGTAGAGCTTGCTGCCGACGCAGCCCCCCGCGGCGGCGCTTCCCGACGACCCGACAGAGAGGCTTGCTGTGATGGCCCTTAGCTCGACCCCTGATTCTTCGGTCATCCTCCCATTGCTCCGCGAGGCGACTCACCCCGGACTCCACACCGTGGTCCACCGGCGGCTGCTCCCACAGCGCCCCGAGGTGCCCGGCCCCTGGGTGACCTTCGTGCAGCACGCAGGCGCCTACAGGACGCCCCTTTGCTGGATGGACGATGATCGTTGGTTCGGCGAGATCGAACGTGAGGCGTTGGCCAATCTGTGTCAGCGCGAGCGTCGGGTGGACGAGGTGGCGCCGTCGGTGCTGACCGTGGTGGGGACGTATGCCGCCGAGGCGATTCTGCTGTGCCCCTTCGTGTCCGAGGACATGGCGGCGCGGCTCAAGTGCGACACCCTGGTGGTGTCCGCGCCCGACGACGGCCCCGTGTTGGTCACGTCCATGTTCCAGGTGGAGACCGTGGCCGAACACTGCGCCTGGGCCCAAGCGCGGTATGACGCGCCGACCGGGCGCCGGATCAGTCGCTACCCGCTGCTGGTGCGCAACGGCGCGGTTGTCGGAGTGGTGGGCTTCGGCACCGAACCCGTCGATGTCGAAGAGCGTGCCGACACGCGCAAGCGACCGTGGTGGAGGCGCTGGTAGCGCTCAAGCGTTGATGCTGTCGGCGAGCTCCCGCAGAAAGCGGCCTGACCAGATGGGATGCGGCAAGTAGATGTTGTCGGCGGAGGGTCCCCTTCGAAGCTCCGCCATCAACGCATCCATCCACTCCCAGACGACGCTCACCCGAGGGACGTTCCTCAGGGCGCGATGAGTGACCAGCCAGACATCCACAGACAAGGGGAGAGGTAGCTCCTGCGGCACTTCCACCAGCGGCATCCAAGCGGCCCAGGCGGAGGGGGCGATGGCCACGCCGACACCGCAGGCGCACGCGGTGTAGAGGGCCTGCGCGCTGTCGGTGCGTAGCCGCGGCGTGACCCCGACGGTGCGCTCGAACCAACGCATCTCGGGAAGATGGGCCATGCTGTGGTCCCAGACGAGCCAGTCGAGCTCGCGCAGAGAGAGCCCCTGGCGGCCTTTCAAGTAGGCGGTGGAGGCGTAGATGCCGTAGGCGCTGGAGGCCACCTTCTTGGCGACCAGGTCCCCACGCTCCGGGCGCACCAGCCGTAGGGCGATGTCGGCTTCGGAGCGGTTGAGGTTCACCAGGCTGTGGCCGGTGGTGATCTCGACGCGGATGTTCGGGTGGTCGCGGTGGAACGGCGCCAACGCCGGTGCAAGGTAGTTGGTGGCGAAGCCTTCCACGCATGCGATGCGGACGGTGCCTGCCATCCCGGCGTCATGCCCGGCGAGGTCGCGCGACACCGCGTGGACCGCGTCTTCCACGGTCTGGGCGTGCTCCGCCAGGAGGTGGGCGGCGTCCGTGGCGACCGGTCCATCGGGCGTACGGTCGAACAACCGCGTCTCCATCGCATCCTCCAGGCCTGCGACCCGTCGGCTGACGGTCGACTGATTGGTGCACAGGGACCGTGCGGCCTTGGTGAAGCTGCCCTCGCGATACACGGCCAGGAAGTAGCGCAGGTCGTCCCACTTGAAGTTGGTCACCGAAGCCCTCCGCTGGCCCATGCGTGATTGCATTCAGTCTATCCCAAAATGAGCCTCCTTGATGCTCGATTGCATGCCTAACGTGTCGCTGCACACCTCACCAAGGAGCCACGGATGACCACGACGACCCTCGACAGCCAGCTTCAAGTTCAGATCAACGCCTTTGGGGGCCCGGAGCAGGTCGTGGTGGTGGCCCGTGCCGGCAAACCGGAGCCGGCACCCGGCGAGGTCCGGGTCAGAGTGCTGGCCACCAGCGCGTCGTTCACCGACACCATGATCCGGCGGGGCCGCTACCCCGACCTCAAGGACAAGCCGACGTTCACCCTCGGCTATGACTTCGTGGGCATCGTCGAAGCGCTGGGCGAGGGGGTGAGCGAGCTTCGGGTGGGGGATCGGGTGGCCGACCTGACGATGGTGGGTTCGAACGCCCGCTTCGTGATCCGCCGCGCCGACAGCGTCGTCCGTATTCCGGACCACCTGGACCCGGCCGAGCAGGTCGCCCTGGTGCTGTCGTGGATGACCGCCTACCAGATGCTCCATCGCACGGTGCAGCTCGAGCCCGGTCAGACGATTCTGGTGCAGGGCGGCATGGGGGCCGTGGGGTCTGCGGCGGCCAGGCTGGCCAGCCTTGTCGGTGCCCGGGTGCTGACCACCGCGTCCGCCAAGGACCACGATGTGCTGCGCCAGCTGGGGTACACCGTCATCGACCGTCATGCGGACCTGTGCGCCGAGGTGATGAGGCACACGGAGGGACGCGGCGTCGACGTCGTCCTGGGCTTCAGCGGCGGCGCCGACATGGGAGCGCATCTGAAGGCCCTGACCACGCGGGGTGTGCTCGTTCAGTACGGGTTCCACAACGCCGCGCAGGGCCGTCGCGGGTGGCACCGCGTCGCCGGTGACATGCTTCGGATGGTGTCATTCAGCGTGTGGCCCAATGGCAAAAAGGCCACGTTCTACAGCATCACGTCGTACCGCAAGAAGCACCCGCAGCACTTCGTGGAGGACCTTCGTGCGCTCAATGAGCTGCTCGCCCGGCAGGACATCCAGCCCGCCATCGCCGAGCGGATGCCCCTGGAGAACGCGCGCGAAGCCCACGAGCGCATGGAGGTCGGCGGGCTCGAGGGCAAGCTGGTGTTGGTGCCCTGAGCGCGCCCAAAAAACGAGCGTGTCCAAGTGGTAGACGTCCAGGGCAATGCGGGCGGCGGTCTATTCGGCGACGAAGGGGGGCTGCCGGAGTCGCTGCCCGAACGCGTCGAGGACTTCGGGATCGGCCTGTAGGCGGGTGTCGCCCCAGTATCCGCCCGGGCACTGGGTCGCCTCGGCGGCGCAGGTGAAGGCCGGGTAGGTCTGCCAGTCGGCGTTGATGTAGGCCACCATCCGGACCACATCGCGGTTGTCGCCGATCCACTGGAACCAATCGTCGAAGAAGGCGGCGAACAATGCCGAACTGCTGTCAAAGGCGTTCTGCGGCAGGTGGTCCAGGCGCTGGGCGACGCAACTGAAGGTGCCAGCCCCGAGGTCAAAGCCTGCGGGCGCCGCCTCCGCGATCATCAACGGCTTGTCGTGTTCTCGCGCGAAATCGGCGAGCACGTCCTGCAGCGCCCGCGGCGGATTGTCCGGAATGGTCCAGGGCTTGTCGGGGTCTGGACAGGAGTACTGAGTCTCGAGGTACTGACGACCGGCGAAGAACGACAGCCCGACCCAGTCGACCGCGTCGTCCCCCGGATACCACTGGGTCAGTCGCGCCCTCAGCGCCGCCGGGCCACCGAAAGCGGGGTAGGCGGGCTGGCTGATGGGATAGGCCGCGGATTGCCACACCGTGGCCACGTTGATTGCCCCGAGGCTGTCGATACGCTCCTTGATGTAGCGGAAAGCGGCCGTGTAACTGACCGGCTCGTAGCAATTCCAGGTGCCATCGAACTCGTAGCCGATGCGCAGCTGAACGGGGCGCAGCTGGTCGCGGAGCCAGTGGATCAGGCGGTCCATGGCGTCCCGCCACTGCGCCACGTCCTCGGCCGTGCCGTCCCCCGCAAGCGCTCGCATGGGCACATTGGCGCAGGCGTCCCAGCTGTCCGACAGATAGAGCCCCACCGCGAGCCCGACCTGCCCACCGAGCGAGTCGTATCGCGCCAGCGTGGCAGCGAAGTCGACCTCGCCGTTGAGGTCGTCCACCAAGGGCCCCTCGATCCCCTGGAGATAGAGGGTCGCTCCCGCCGGAGCGGAGTTGGGGGCCAGGTTGGCCGGCGCAAACCCGGTGTAAAGGGTGACGCCGTCGGGAGGAGGGAGGACGGGCGAGGCGGCATAGACCGCCTCGTGAAGCTCCCGCAGCGTGCGGGTCTCCTGCCCGATGTAGAACGCGACGCGGTCTTCCCCCGGCAGGTTGCGCGCCCCGGTCAGATCGACGTCCGGCGGCCCTGGGTCGCTCGTTGCATCTGCGGCCGCGGTTTCAGCGCCGACTGCGTCCGCCCCTGGATCGGAGGGGGCATCGCCGGAACCGCACGCCGCCAACAGGGTGCAGGCGACAGCAGCGAGCCTGGAGAGGGAGCGATGTCTCACACCACGAGACTATCGCAGACGCCCACTGCGTTCACCGTTGCGAGCGTTTCACGCGCGATACAGCGCGTGTCCGTTGGAGACCCACACCTTCGCCATGGCGTGGAACGTGTGGTAGCCGCTCGACAGGATGTTGGCCGTGAAGGTGCCCTCGGTGCTGGACATCCGCGACCGCCACTCAGCGTCGATGCGGCCCACCGCAGCCTCGTCGATGCCGTAGCGCTGGGCCGCTGCGGCTGCGCCCTCGGCCTCGACGGTGGCGGAGAGCAGGGCGAACTGATGCAGCTCCATGCCTTCGACCGGCTGGAGGAACTTGGCGGGGATGGGGTGTCCGCTGTCAGCACAGTTCTGAATGCCCTCGTTATGGCTCAGCAGGGCCTCGGCGAACAGCATGTGCGGATTGGCGCGGTGGCGAGTCATCATGGCCGTGCCCACCTCGTCGAGATGGTCGGTGTCCTTCACGCCGTACTTGGCCAGCGCGGCCTGCAGGCCTTCCTCGTCGTCCTCGCGCTCGGCGTTTTCGATCTCCAGTTTGCCGTGGATGAAGGCGTCGATGTTGTCGGGGTCGAACTTGGCGAAGTCGGGGCCACCAATACCGAACATCTTGAGGAACTGCTGGATGATGCTCATCGCTACTACCTTGGTCATGGGGTGGGCGCCGAGCCCTTCGGCGCCTTTGTGGCTGGCACTGAGCAAACCCTGTGCCACGCTGGCAGCGTTTTGATTTCAGGCGGTTGCGTCCCTCCCGGCGGGCCAGCATGAGGCATTGGCGTGGCCGGCCACGGTCCAGCCGCACCCCATGTCACACGGGGATGTGTCAGGGTTGATGGGGAGGTGTGCGGTTGGCGGATACCTTGCTAGAGTGGCGGCCTTGAAACTGGCCGCCACCATCCGAGGTTCCGGGTACCGCTTCGACTCCGTGCGCGAAGTGATGGCCAAGGCCAATCCGCCCAAGTCGGGCGACGACCTGGCGGGGGTGTCGGCTCGGGACGCGGTCGAGCGGGTGGCGGCCCGAGCGGTGCTGAGCGAGCTGACGCTGGCGCAGCTTCGTGCCCATCCCGTCGTCCCCTACGAGGAAGACGCGCTGACCCGGATGGTCGAGGACACCCTTGACGAGGCCGCCTACAAAGCCGTCAAGCACCTCTCGGTCGCTCAGTTCCGCGAGTGGCTGCTGGAGACGACCACGACAGGGTCCGTCATCCGCTCCATTTCCCCGGGGCTGACACCGGAGATGGTAGCCGGGGTCTGCAAGCTGATGAGCAACATGGACCTGATGACCGTCGCCGCCAAGTGCGAGGTAGTCGTCCGGGCCAACAACACGGTGGGGCTGCCGGGGCGGATGTCGTCGCGGGTGCAGCCCAACCACCCGACCGACGACGTCGAAGGCATCCTGCTCAGCGCCCGGGAGGGGCTCAGCTACGGCTGCGGGGATGCGGTTATCGGTGTCAACCCGGCCACCGATACGCCCGAGAGTACGGCCGAGATCCTCAGCGCGCTGCACAAGCTGACGCGCCGCAACAAGGTCCCGACCCAGCATTGCGTGCTGTCTCACGTGACCGTGCAGATGGCGGCGTTGGACCTGGGCTGCCCGATGGACCTGATGTTTCAGTCGCTCTCGGGGACCGAAAGGGGCAACGAGGCGTTTGGCATCTCCATCGCGCTGATGGACGAGGCCTACGACAAAATGAAGCGGATGGGCACGGCGCACGGGCCCAACTGCATGTACTTCGAGACGGGGCAGGGCAGTGAGCTCAGCTCCGCCGCCCACTGTGGCGCCGACCAGCTGACGCTGGAAGCGCGTTGCTACGGCTTCGCGCGCCGGTACAAGCCCTTCCTGGTCAATACCGTGGTCGGGTTCATCGGGCCGGAGTACCTCGAGGACGGGCCGCAGATCATGCGCGCCGGGCTCGAGGACCACTTCATGGGCAAGCTGCTGGGCCTGCCCATGGGGTGTGACGCCTGCTTCACGTATCACGCGTCGATGAGCCAGGACGAGTTGGAGAGCCTGAAGGTGCTGCTGGCCGCGTCGGGCTGCAGCTACCTGATGTCGCTGCCGGTGGGTGACGACATCATGCTCAACTACCAGTCCACCTCCTACCACGACATCCCGTCGGTTCGAGGGTTGCTGGGGAAGCGGCCGGCGCCCGAGTTCGACGCGTGGCTCAACGCCGTGGGCATCATGGACGGGCTGAAGCCGGGTGAGCGGTTCGGCGACCCGAGGGTGCTGAAATGAGCAGCCTGACCCGCGACATGATGGCCCGGCTACGGGCAAGGCTGGGGCAGGCCGATCCGCTGCCACCGCCGGGACCGGCACAGACGGTCACGCCCCCGCCGCGGCGGGTGTTTGCCAGGCAGCGCAAGCAGAACCACGACGCTGAGGAGGCGAGCCGCCACACGACGGCGCTCATCGGCATCGGTCACGTCGGGACCCGCTACGCGACCGACGTCGTGCTCCAGTTCCAGGCGGAGCTGGCGGTGGCTCACGAGGCCGTCGCTACCGAGCTCACCGACGGCTGGGCCGAGTCTCAGGGCCTGCTACCGTTGCAGTCGCGGGTGACGGCACATCGGGAGTTCCTGCTGCGCCCCGACCTGGGGCGGCGACTGGACGAAGCGTCGGTGGCGCTGCTCAACGAGCGCGCGGCCAAAGACGTGGATGTGCAGCCCATCCTTGCGGACGGACTCAGCGCGGTCGCCTGCATGGGTAGCGGGTTGAAGCTCCTGGAAGCTGTGAATCGGGAATGCCAAGCCCGCGGGATGACCGTCGGCACGCCCATGTGCGCCAAGTTCGCGAGGGTCTGGCTGCAGGACGAGATCGGCCAGCAGGTGCGGGCCAAGGTCGCCATCATTCTGCTGGGCGAGCGCCCCGGACTGGGCACCGGTGACGGGTTGAGCGCCTACCTGGTGTACGAGCCGCGTATCGGCAAGACCGACGGGGATCGGAACATGATGTCCAACATCCACGAGCGCGGGACTCCGCCTCCCAAGGCCGCTCGGCGGCTGGCGGTTCTGGCCGGGGCGATGCTCGACCAGAAGACCTCGGGCGTGGACCTGGACCTCAGCGGTCTGGTGAAGGAACTGGGCGAGGCCGCGGGCCGCGCCCATCGCGCGCCGCAGAAGCGTGAGCGCCTCGTGGAGGTGGGCTAGTGATCCTGGAGCCGTTGCTGCCGACCATTCTCTCGGTGCGCTATCTGCCTGCCGCCCACGAGGCGGTCTTGAGGTCCTACGGCGCAGACCCGGCCAAACACACGTCGCTGGGGCTCATCACCTGCGACCAGGACGACTCGACCTACGTCGCTCTCGACGAGGCTACCAAGCACGCGGCGGTAGACGTCGTGTTCGCCAAGTCGTTCTATGCCGGCGCCGACCACGCCTCGGGCGCACTTTCGGGGGAGATTCTCGGCGTTCTGGCCGGGCCTGACCCGGACGAGGTGCGCGAAGGGATGGAGGCCTGCATCCGGACGCTGGAGCACGACGCCTGCTTCTACGCCGCCAACGACGCCGGGACCATTGCCATCTTTCCCCACGTCATCGGGTCGCTCGGCCACTATCTGTCGGCCGAGGCCGGGCTGCAGCCGGGCGACGCCATGGCCTACCTGGTGGCGCCGCCCATCGAGCACACCATCGCCCTGGACGCCGCGCTCAAGGCCGCCGAAGTCGAGCCCTGCAAGGTCTTCACCCCGCCCACCGAGACCAACTTCGCGGCCGCCTTCCTGGGCGGCACCCAGCACGACTGCGAGGCGGCGGCAGAAGCCTACGCCGCTGCCTGCGTCGACGTCGCGGGTCGTCCCCGCACCTGAACTCCGAGTCATGCTCAGAAAACTGCGTGACTCGAGGCCCTCGACGCGCTTAGTTGTCGCGGTGTTTCGAGCATGGACAGCGATAGCCACCGTCACTGCGCTTGCAGCGTGCGCTCCCGCCGGGGAGTCACCGCAGCCTTCGTCGACGCTTGTCGAGCGCGCTATTCAGGGCGGCTTTGTGGACGAGACCAGCAAGGCTGTCGTGGCCCTGGTTCGGCTCGATGACCAGGCGGCCATCTGCAGCGGCACGTTGATCTCGCCCAACATGGTGCTCACCGCGCAGCATTGCGTCGCGTCGGTGTTGGACAAGGGCGCCGAGGGCGGGGTGGTCTGCGGTCAGACGCGCTATGGCCCGACGCATCCCATCAGCGTGTACCGGTTCTCGACCGACACTCAGGCCTGGAGCGGACAGACGACGTACCGACCCGTCGCCGAATTCATCCTGCCCCCCGACAGCGAGCCGTACTGCGGCAACGACGTCGCCCTCGTGCGGCTGGCCGACCCGGTGGACGCGTCCCTGGCCGTGCCTCGGGTGCCTCGTGTGGACTCACCCCTGACGCTGCCGACGCTTTCGGCGCCGGGTGAGGCCTACAGCGCGGTGGGGTACGGTCAGGCTCAGGAGGGCACCAACACATCCGGCACCCGACGCCGCCGAGACGGGCTGTTCCTGAGCTGCGGCGAGGGGCAGTGCGGCTTCCCGCTGAACCGATTCGTCATGGATTCCGAGTGGTACGGCGACACCGGCGTATGCCGCGGCGACTCGGGCGGGCCTGCGTTGGACCTCGCCGGCCGGGTCATCGGCGTGGCCTCTCGCGGCGGCAGCGAGTGCTCGGGCCCAGTCTATGCGTCGGTCTTCGCGTGGCGCGACTGGCTCAAGGCCGAGGTCAAGGCAGCTGCCGAAGCGGAGGGGCTACCGGTCCCTGGGTGGGCCCTGGGGTACTCCACCGAGCCCCAGTTCAACCACCCGTACGGCCAGGTGTGTGAGGCCGACGAGGAGTGTCCGTCGGGCGTCTGCATGTTGGGACAATACTGCTCGCGGAAGTGCGCCGGGCCCGAGGTAGCTCCTTGCGGGGAGGACTTCTTCTGCAACGTGGCCGAGTACTGCATGCTGCAGGAGGTCGGTGGCGCTTGCGCCGACGACGCCGAATGCGACAGCGGGCGTTGCTCCCAGGGGCACTGCACTCGCGGTTGCCAGGGTGGCGAGTGGGCGTGCCCGCAGGGGTGGACCTGCTCTGAAGAGACCGACCAGTGTGAGCTGCAGCCGGTTGGAAAGGGCTGCGTCGTCGACGAGGCGTGCGACGGTGGGCGCTGCGTCGACGGTCTCTGCACCCGCTACTGCGGCGAGGGGGCGACCTGCCCCGCCGGCTGGGCGTGCCAGGCGAGCGAGTGCGTGCTGGTTCCTGTCGGCGCTGAGTGCCAGGTGGACGCCGATTGCGGCGACGGGACCTGCGACGCGGCCATCGGGCAGTGCACACGCACGTGCTCGACCAAAGCGCCGTGCCCGACTGGATGGTCCTGCGGGGACGCCGGTCAGTGCGTGTCCGACGCGCCGGCGCCCGAGTGCCTCATGGACGCGGACTGCGCCGATGGTCAAACCTGCGTCGACGGCAGCTGCGCCGCTACGCCTGGGGCCGATGCCCCCGAGTCCGGCTGCGCGGCGGGACAACCCACGCCACCTCTGGCGGCGCTGGTCATACTCGTGCTCGGCGCACTGTGGCGGCGCCGTCAGGGGCTCAGCGGCTGAAGCCCGCGAAGCGCTTCACCACTGTGACGCCCATCTTGGCGAACGCGCCCACCACCCGCTCGTCGGGGTAGCCGTAGAGCAGCCAGGGCATCTGCATGGTGAAGCAGGCCATGAACGCCTCGAGGTGGGGCCCCACGTTCTGCATGTGGGTCAACGTCGCGTCGGAGTCGACGTAGCGCTCGTAGACGCTGAACTGAGTGCCGTCCTCGCTGAGGTAGAACTCGTAGTTGAGGCAGCCGGGCTCGGCCTCCTCGACCTGCGTCGCCATTGTTGCGACCATCGCCTTGAGGTCGTCGAGTTTCCCGTCGTTGACGGTGCCATTGATGATCCAGGATACGTCGGTCGCCATGTCGAACCTCCCCGCTCGATATGCCTCAGCGGTAGCTTGCGTGTGTGATGCGCTACTGTGGCAGATGCTCCGACGACTGCAACGGGGGAGGGGGCGGCGACACACTACCGGGCTGGGGGATTTCCCACAGGTCGTGCGGGCAGGGTCAACGTCCATGCGGCCCAGAGTGTGGCTCGGGATTTGCATTAGCTACGTGAGCTCTGGAGGTCTCACGATGGTCGCGCAACTCGACTACACCGGCGGACAGAAGGTCCGTGAACCCCAACCTGGGGACGTTCTCGGCGGACGCTACGTGATTGATAAGGTCCTTGGCCGTGGCGGTTTTGGCGTCGTGTTCAAGGCGCGCCATCTGGAGATCGATCGGGCCGTGGCGGTGAAGGCGCTGCTGGCGACCTACGCCAGCCGCGACCACACGGCGGTGAAACGGTTCCGGCGCGAAGCCCAGATCGCGGCGTCGCTCCATTACCCCAACACGGTCCAGCTGTTTGACTACGGCGAGACGGACCAGGGCATCTTCTACATCGTCATGGAGCTGCTCAACGGGACGCCCCTGACCGATGTCATCGACGAAGTCGGAGCGCTCGGCCACGTGCGTGCCGTGCACATCACGCGGCAGGTGCTCCACAGCCTCCAGGAAGCCCATGCCAAGGGGATCGTCCACCGCGACATCAAGCCCGACAACATCATGATCACGCCGCTGGCGTACGACGCCGACTTCGTGAAGACGATGGACTTCGGCATCGCCAAGATGGTGTCCAGCGAGGCGCCATCGCTGACCTCGGCAGGCATGACCCTGGGCACGCCGCGCTACATGCCGGTGGAGCAGCTTCGCGGCGAGCGCCTCAGCCCCGCGACCGACCTCTACTCGGTGGGTGTCGTCCTGTACGAGTGCCTGACCGGCAAGCCCGCCATCGACGCCGATTCACTCATCGAGGTCGCAGCGAAGGTCCTCGATGGTGAGTCGGTGACGCTCCCCGTCGACGCGGGGGTGCCACCCATTCTGGCCGGCATCGTCAACAAGGCCTGCTCCAAGGATGCTCGCGACCGCTTCCAGACCGCGTACGAGTTCCTCCAGGCCCTGGACGCGTGGCAGCCGGACGTCGAGGTCCTTCCGGACATGGGCGAGGTCACCATCGACCGCTCCGTGCCCCGGCAGCTCCTGGGAAAGAACGTCGACCACGCCCTGGAGGCCACCGAGGCGCTGAGCGTCGCTGCGGCCCGAAAGAAGGTCGACGGGTTGATGCGCACCGAGCAAGCGTCGACGCCGACCCCGAGCCAGGGGAGCAGCTTCAACGCGGCGGAGACGTTCATGCTGGACGTCGAAGGCCGTCCCGGCGACGCGCTGGCCACCTCCATGATGGGGGCGAACGCCTGGAGCGGTGGCGGAGCCGACCGAAGCGCCGGCCCCGCGGTGCAGCCGCAGGTGATGACACCCGACGTGGGCCTGTGGCCGAAGTCTCAAGCGCTTCAGCTGGTCATTGGCCTGCAGGGCTTCATCTTGCTCCTCGTGTTCCTGAATCTTCTGCTGGGCTAGCGCCTAGCGACCCACCAGACCGCGCTCGCGCAACAGAACCTGCGCGGCCAGCTCGCCGCTGACCAGGCTCGGGGGCATCCCCGGGCCCGGCACCGTCAGCTGGCCGGCGTAGAACAGACTGTCGACCTTGCGCGACTTCAAGGGTGGCTTGAGCGGCCCGGTCTGGCGAAGCGTGTTGGCCATGCCGTAGGCGTTGCCCTTGTACGCGCCGTAGTCGGCCACGAAGTCGTCCATGGCGTAGCTGCGTTTGACGACGACGTGCTTGGCGACGTCGATGCCGGTCTGGCGCTTCAGTCGTCTCATGACCGACTGGTAGATGCGCTCGCGGGCTAGCTCGTCGTCCTGCAGACCGGCCGCCAACGGCACCAGGATAAACAGGTTCTCGCAGCCCTCGGGGGCGCAGCTGGGGTCGGTTCGTGACGGGGTGCAGGTGTAGAACAGCGGCGCTTCGGGCCAACGCGGCTTGGCGTACACCGCGTCCATATGCCGGTCCAGGTCCTCGTCGAAGAACAGCATGTGGTGGTCGTAACCCTCGAGCTTGCGGTCGACGCCGAGGTAGAACAGCAAGCTCGATGGCGACATGGTCTTCCTGTCCCAGGTGCGTTCGCTGAACTGGCGTGCACTGCGTGGGAGAAGCTGGGACTCGACGAAGTGGTAGTCTGCCGCGGCCACCACGGCGTCGGCGCGCAGCGTGCCCTTGTCCGTGGCGACGCCCACGGCGCGCCCGCGTTCCACCAGGATCTGGTCGACGCGCTCGCCCAGGCGCAGCGTGGCGCCACGTTCGGTGCCGACTCGCACCATGGCCTCGATGATGCGGTGCATGCCACCCATCGGGTACCACGTCCCGAGCGCCATGTCGGCGTAGCTCATCAGGCTGTACATGGCCGAGGTGTCCTTGGCGGAGGCGCCGAGGAACAGGACGGGCCACTCGCAGAGCTGCACCAGCCGTGGGTCGTTGAAGAAGCGTCCGGCGTAGCTGTGCATCGACGTGAGCATCTTGAGCTTGAACAGTTCGGCGACGAGGCGAACGTCGAAGAACTCCATCACCGACAGACTGGGGCGAAGCAGATAGTCGCCCACCGCGGTCTCGTAGATGTAGCGGGTCTCGGCGATGAACCTGTCCAGCTGGAGGCCGGCCCCGGGCTCCACGCGTTCGAAGGTCTCGCGCAGGGCCGGTAGACCGGCCGGTATGTCCCAGCTGCCGCCTCCAGACGTCCTGGGCCAGTAGACCCGGTAGGAAGGGTCCAGCCGGCGCAGGTCGTAGAGGTCGGAGGTCGTGTAGCCGAAGCGCTCGAACCAGCGGTCGAACAGGTCGGGCATCCAGTACCAGCTGGGGCCCATGTCGAAGGTGAAGCCGTCTTGCGTCCAGGTTCGGGCGCGGCCACCCGGTTGGTCGTGGCGCTCGACGATAGTGACGTCGAGGCCAGCGGCGGCGAGATGGGCGGCGGCGGAGAGGCCCGAGAAGCCGGCTCCGATGACGATGACTTTGTCACCGCGTTGGCGTTGCACGTTCATGCCCCAAACGATGTCGGGCCGACTGCACAGATGCAGTCGGCCCGGACGTGGTCAGCAACTATGCGGTGCCAGAGCGCCACAGAACCTCGTCCAAGCGGTTGAGATGTCTAGCCACGAGTAACGCGCTACACTGTGGCCATGCAGCAAGGGCCCACACGACCTCAGGTACGCCCGAGGTTCGAGCGGCACGTCGCCGTTCCGGTGGAGGAGTGTCTCCGCCGCATTCGCGACGCGCTGGAAGCTCCCGAAGAGGAGCTCATCGGCAAGGTTGCCATGCGGCACGCGTCCATCGAGGTCCCGCCGGAGACGAAGCACTTCTGGTCGCCACAGATGGAGGTCGATCTGGAGGGTCAGGAGGACGAGACGACCGTCCTCTACGTGCGGATCGGCCCGTCACCACCCGTGTTCACAGGCTACATCGCGCTACAAGCGGTCATCTTCTTCTGTGGTCTGGGGACGCTTATCTATGCCTGGTCCCAGCACGCGGCGGGGGAGTCGCCGTGGGCGCTATGGCTGTTCCCGGTCTTTGTCGTGTTGGGGGCGCTCGTGTTCGGCGGCGCGTTCGTGGGTCAGGGCCTGGGCGCCGAGGAGATGTACACGCTGCGGACCTTCCTCGATCGCATCCTGCCGGACTCCGGTGGCGGACAGTCCGCGGTCCCGGCGGCCATGCGGCGGCGCCTGGCGCTGGAAGAGGACGGGCCCCAGGGCTGACGACGCCTAGCTGACGTCGAGGTCCAGCTCCGGGTAACGCCGGAAGATGCCGTGTTCGTTGAACGCCATGCAGCGGTCGCTGGCGACGTAGGCGGCCAGGTTCGGGCGCGCGAGTGCAGCCTCACGGATAGCGGCCAATCTCGGGGTGTCAGCGATGACCCGTCGGTAATTGTTGGGGAAGGCATACTCCAGCCCACGGAGCAGGTGGGTCACCGTCAGATCCACGTAGGTCAACCGCTCGCCAAGGAGCCACGGGCCTCCATGGGCGTTTTGGACCCGCTCCAGATAACCCAGGAACTTCGGGAGGCGCGTCTCGAGGAACATCCGGGTGCGCGGGATTGCGGCGTCCTTCTGGTCCTCGTAGGTCATATACGACGCCACGGGGTGGTGGGTGTCGTGCACCTCCGAGACGATATCGGTCACGGTCATGGTGACCTGCAGGGCATTCCACGCCCCCGCTTCGCTGTTGGGTAACAGCCGCAGCGTGCTGCCGAGGTAGTGGCAGATGGCGCCGGTCTGCGCCAGCACGAGGTCCCCGTGCAGCAGGATGGGCGGGGCGGCGACGGGCATGCCCTCAGCCTCCCCTTTGTAGAAGTGGAGTACCGCCGCCTTGCCGCCGCCGTCGCTCTCCGGCAGCCGCGCGCGGTCGATGTACTCGACGCCCGCGTCTTCGAGGATGAACCGGGCGAACTCTCCGCGCCCGGGCAGGAACGGCCAGTAGATTAGCGTGTACATGCCGGGAGGCTACCCGAGACCCGGCGGCGACGCACCACCACCAGCCCCCACAGCACCATCAGCGCCCCGGCGATGGGGGCGGACTGGCCTGGACCTGCCCCGGAGCATCCGACGGGAGCAAAGGGGCCGGGGCAGTCGCTCCACGTTCCGTCCGTGTTGACGTCGACAGCACCGATGGTGCCGTCCTGGTCCCACTCCATCGTGCCCGCGCCGGTGAGCCCCAGCGCCGCGCTTGCGCCAGCCGCCACGGTGGTGGGCTCGGTCCAGTCCCCGCAGCTATTGGTGCAGGTGATACGCGCCTCGGTCTCGCAGCTGTTGGCGACGGTGACAATGACGTCCCGGTTCATCTCACCGGGGTTCGCCTCCGGGTCGTTGGCGACCGAAAACGCCAAGCACTCCGGCGCATCAGGGGCCGACACCGTGACGGTCTGAATCCAGATGGCGCTACAGGCTTCGGCGGGCCTGTTCATGGCGGTGGCAGCGAGAAGGGACGCGAACACGAGTAGTGCAGGGCGCATGTCTGGTCTCCGGTAGTGCGTTTGCTCGAGGTGACTCCAGTACAAGTCCCGTGCCGGGCGCCAAGTGGTTGATATTCATGCGTCTGGCCCTCTCTGTGCGGGCGGAGATGTCAGGGGGTGTATAGCTACTAACCCCCGATGGGGTGACCCTTGCGGCGGTAGCGTCAGCGGTCACAATGGAGGCGTGTTCACCTCAAAACAACGATTCACGGCGGCGAAGTTCGCCAAGGCATGGCTCCCTGACCACCTGCTGGAGCGGGTCTCGGGAGCACGGACGAGGGACCTGGGATATGGCTACGACGCCTTCGGCATGAACGCCGACTGGGTGGCGTTCGGGCTCGGCCTCATGCGGCCTCTGTACGAGAAGTGGTTCCGCGTGAAGTCCACCGGTCACGAGCACATTCCGGGGAAGGGCGGGGCGATCCTGGCCGGCAACCACAGCGGGACGCTGCCGTACGACGCGATGATGGTCTGGAACGACGTGGTGCGAAACACCGACCCGGTGCGAGTCCCGCGGCCCGTCGTGGACTACTTCGTCGACATGCTCCCATGGGTGAGCATCCTGTTCACCCGCGCCGGAGCCATCGGCGGCAGCCGGGGCAACGTCCACCGGGCGCTGAGCCACGGGGAACTCATGCTGCTGTTCCCCGAGGGAACCCCAGGCATCTCCAAGCCGTTCTCCGAGCGGTACAAACTCCAGACCTGGCGCGCGGGGCACATCGAGCTGGCCATCCGGCATCAGGTGCCGGTCATCCCGGTAGCGGTCATCGGAGCCGAGGAGCAGCTTCCCCAGCTGGCAAAACTACCGATCTCGCTGTTCGGTTCCCCATTTCTGCCGGTGTCGCCAACCGTCTTCGTGCCGCTGCCGGTGCGCTATCACATCTACTACGGCGAACCGATCCGTGTGAACGACGACTATCCCCCTGAGGCCGCCACCGACCCTGCGGCCCTCGAGGACGGCTGCACGCGCGTCAAGGAAGCCGTCGAGGCGCTCATCGCGCGAGGTCTCGAGGAGCGTGAAGGGGTGTTTGTATGAAGTCGGTTCTGGTCACCGGCGCCACCACACCGCTGGGCGTCGCCATTGTCGACCACGTCCTGAAGACGCGCGGGGTCAAGCACGTCGTCGCTGTGGGCTATGAGCCCTCCAGCGCGTGGACCTCTCAAACCGTCGACGACCGGGTCACCTACATCCGCACCAACCTGATGCGTTCACGCAGCATCCGCGACCTGATGTTCGGGCCGGTCAAGCAGCACAAGGTGGACACCATCCTGCACGCGGCGCTTCATCGGGCTGCCTCGGACACCGGCCCCAAGATCCGCAAGCTCAACGTGGAGTCCACCCGGCTGATGCTGCGTCTGGCCGAGGACGTCGGGGTCAAGCGGTTCGTCTTTCGAAGCCGCGCCGAGGTCTACATGGCCAAGGCGGACAGCCCAACGGTCATCCGGGAGGACCACGGGCTGAATCTAAGCCCGCGGGCGCCGCAGTGGATCCGCGACCGGGTCGAAGCCGACCTGACGGTTTGCGCCGCCATGGGGCTCGGCAATGTGTCGGTCGCGGTGTTGCGGTGCGCAGAGGTGTTCGCCGACAACGTCGGGTCCCAGCTCTGGGACTATCTGGATGCGCCAGTGTGCTTCCGGCCGGTCGGCTACGACCCCATGCTCAACCTGCTGAGCGTCGCGGATGCCGCACGGGTGCTGTGTCTGTGCGCCAAGAGCAAAGAGATCGGCGTGTTCAACATCCCTGGTGGGGATACGTTGCCGCTTTCCGAGGCCATCCGTCGCGCCGGGCGTCCCTGCGTCCCGGTTCCTGGGCCACTGATGGGCCCGCTGTATCGCCTGCGGCGTGCCACTATCAAGACGGACTTCCGTTACGACCTGAACCGGTGGCGCTTTCATTTCAGCGCACTCCTCGACGGCGAGCGGGCCAAGCGCGTGCTGGGGTTCGAGCCCGAGGTGCCGATCCACTGGCCGCCGCCGCGACGCTAACGACTAGTATTCGAAGCCGCTGCCCCCGATGAACTCCCGCAGGATGGACGTGGGGGGCACGTGGTTGGGGTAGATCGGCACGAAGTGGTCCAGCAGTGACAGGAGCCGGAACGCCGTGGTGTAGCCCGGGTGGCTCTGCGGCACCTCGAGCAGGTAGCGCTCGGCGTAGACCTTCAGAACGGCCAGCTCGTAGACCAGTGAGGAGTCGAAGATGGCGTCGGCGTTTTCCTGGAAGGGAAAGATGTGCCGACGCTCGCCGCGTCGCACCGAGGGCCACCGCGCGATGTTGTCGGCAGCACTGATCCCGCGGCCGTGGCGGTCACGGATGATGCGGCGGATGAGCCGTACGTCGGAGGCGTGGACGCGCGAGAGGTTGTCGAAGGGCAGCTGTTGTAGCGGGCAGACGAAGACCCGGAAGGTCGAGTCGGGCGGGGCGGATTCGACCAGTTTGGGGTTGAGCCCATGGATGCCTTCGAGCATCAGGACATCCCCTTCTTCCAACTGCTTCAGCGGTCCGCCATCTTCGTGGGACTTGCCGGTCTTGAAGTCGTAGTGGGCGGTCTGGACCTTGTGGCCGGCGAACAGGCGTTCGAGGTGGTGAGACAGAAGGTCGACCCGGAGAGCCTCGAAGGCCTCATAGTCGTACTCGCCGTCCTCGTCCCGGGGGGTCAGCTCCCGGTCGACGTAGTAGTCATCCAACGACAGCCCCACGGGGCGCAGCCCGGCCACCTGCATCTGGACTTTCAGCCGCTTGATGAAGGTGGTCTTGCCCGATGACGACGGGCCCGCGATGCTCACCACCCGGGCGGTGGAGTGGCGCTGCGCGATGGCGTCGGCGATGACCCCAATGCTCTTCTCCTGGTAGCCCTCGGCGACCTGGATGAGCCCTGAGACCTTGCCGCCGATGCAGCGCTGGTTGAACTCGCCGACGCTGTTGATGTCCAGCACGCGCAGCCAGGCTTGCTGCTTGCTGGTCATGCCCTGGGCCTGCTTGGCGATGGTCTTCACCACCGCGGTGACCCGCATGTGTCGCTGACGCTTGCGGATGCGCTTGCGTCGCTCGGCGGCGGTTTCGGGGTGGGTGGGGCTGCCCGGCTCCGCGCCGTGATGACCGAATACAAGCACCAGGCCGTCGCCTTCAGCCATCACCCGGAACCCGTCGATGTGCCCCGCATTGGGCAGCAGCGGACCCAGCGCGATGGCGTATACGCTGCCGTAGGACGCCACCGGGACGTGCGGGTTACGCCACGTCTTCAACAGCTGAGCGGGGGCTTGCCAGCCCGCCACCGCGAAGTGGGCCTGCGCTTCGTCGACCGTCCACAGCTGCTCGCGCAAACGGGCGTCGTTGCGCGCAAGGCGCTGCATCTCTTCCGACAGCTTCAGCGCCAGCGCGTTGAGGTTGCTTGGAACGATTCCGTGGATGCCGACGCGCTGGCCGAAGCCGACCGGGTCCTCCATGCGTAGACCGAGACCGGGGTCGATCCAGAAGGCTGCCTCCAGCAGGAGCAGGGCGCAGCTGTTGCGGTAGACCCGCCGCCCCTCCCAGTGGGCGGTGGTCATCGGAGCAACGGAACAGTCTGCGACGATGGGCCAGCCCAACGAGTGCGGCCGACGGTCGACGAGTCCGGCGGTAACCAGGTGTTTGCCGATACGCTGGGGCAGAAACTCGCCCAGTGGGGTGCCGGCCGGAACCCGGTAACGCTGGTCATCGACCCGTACCTCTACCCGCGCCGCGCGGGCGCGTGCCCGCTCGCGCTGCAGGTCGCGCTTCTCGTCGGTGGCGGTCACCAGCTGCTCGATCACCTCGTGGCACACCCGCGTCACCAGACGCAGCCCGAGTCGGGGTTCGGCTTCGACCAGTCGGGTGTAGGTCTCGAAGCTGAGGCGAGCCACGGCGATGTCGGTCTCAGCGACCACGGATGCGGTTCGCGGTTCAGCCGTGATGAGCGCGAAGTCCCCAAAGGTCTGCCCCGGGCCGATCAGCTCGAGATCGGTTCCGCTGCGTTTGATGCGCGCCTGGCCGTGCAGGATGAGGAACATGTCGCGTTCCTCGCTCCCCTGGTAGATGACCGTCTGGCCCTCCGGGAAATGCTCCACCACCATCAGCCCGGCCAGTTCCTGCCGTTCGTGCTCCGACAAGTGGCCGAGCGCACCGGTCTCCGACAGGGTCTTGAACAGGAATTGATGTTGAGTTTCGACGCTCACGGCCCATCAGAATACCCCGCCTGGCGAGGGACGGCTAGCTGGTCGGGGCCAAGCCGCCCTCGGTCGGGGCACGGACCAACAACGAGAGGCCTCCCGAGTCACCCGAGTCGCTGGCAAACCCAAGCGCCCCGGCCAATGTCTGGTCCTGGGCGAGTGCCAGGGAGCCTGCCGTCGAGTGCTCCTCGGCCAGGGCCAGCATGCCTGCATCCACGGGCGCCTCGGTCTGCTCGGTCTCGCTGAGCGCGAGCGCTCCGCCCACCGCTTCCTCGGAGAGACGGGTTCGGACCCGCTCCAGGGCGCGAGCGATGGTGTCTTTCGTCTTCGCGTCGTTTCGGAGCCGCTTGAGCTCTCGCCTCAGCGGCTCCACCGATGCGGCCGTGCCTCGCGCCGCCAACGTTTCCACCGCAGCCATCCGTACGATGTCCTGGCGCTGGGTGAGCAGGCGGATGACGGCCGGCTCGATCCAGGCGTCGCCAAATCGACCCAGTCCGCGAGTCACCGCCGCGAGGACCTCGGGCTGTCGATCGTGGAACAAGCGATTGAAGAGGGGTATCACAAAGTCATCGGGGGCCTGGCGAGCGAGATGCTCGATGGCCATGCCCCGCCTCCAGGGCTCCTGGCGGGTGTCGCGTGCATAGGCACCGACCTGGTCATAGCCTTGCTCGCCAAGTGCCATGGCGCCGAGCGTGGCGACCCACGGGTCCGCGTCCACGACCGCCAGCGGAGCGATGTCTCGTGCCTGGTCGTAGCTCTTGAAGCGCTTGAGCAGCAGCCGCATGGCGTGCCGGCGGAAGCCGGCCACCGGGTCGTTGCGGCCATGTGCGAGGAGCCGATCGGGGATGGTGCTGTCACCAAGCGCCAGGGCCTTCCCGAGCTCGACAAGACCTTCGACGGCCTCGGCCAGCGCCTGTGGACGCCCGACCAGGCGGGGGAGGGCGGCCCGAATCACACCACCCTGCACGGTGACCCAGTTCTTCTGGAGCTGCTCTGCCAGAAGGGTCCGCGCGTCGTGGCTCAGGGCCGCGACCAGCCCAGGGTGCTCATCGCGTGGTCGGGGCTCTACGCGCCATAGCAGGTCGAAGCTGGGGTCGCCGGTCACGAACGGTGGCAAAAGCCTGCGTCGGGTGGCCCGGACCCGACCTGGTCCGCGGGGCGACAGTCGAAGGTTCTGAGGCAAGTTGTCGACCTCCAACTCCAGCCAGGTCTTCGCCGTCCCTTCCAGTAGCGGCCGGGCCAATACGGTGCGGGGGTGCGTCCGCAGGGTCAGACGCATCCCCTCGCCGATGGCGGCGCTGGCAAACCCACGACCCGCCTCGATGTCGTTGAGGTCCAACGCCTCCAACGCCGCGGTTCGCTTCTGGACCACGCGGCCGTTGTGCAGCTCCGTCAGCGCCGCCAGAGAACCGCCCGCGGCCAGGCTCACAATGACTTCCAGCATCGCCCAGACAACGGCTGACTACCCCGTCTGATTCCGACTTTCCGGCCGGAACGCGCAATGCTACGTTCCTCGGGCGGCACCGAGGGAGGTGTCCGACAGGCAACCAACGTCCGGCGGGACGGGGAGAGGACTTATGCTGCGCGCAACGAGTGCGTGGGCCGCGCTGGCCTTCGCAGGCGTAATGGCGTCGGGGTGTCCCGACGATACGACCACGACACCATCGATCACGGCGGATGCGAACACCGACGCGACGAGCCAGGGGGACGGCTCGAGCGCGGATACCAACCCACAGGCGGATGCCGATGCTGATGGCGGCTGCGGGGAGGGCGATCCCTGTAACGATGGCGATCCCTGCACCGACAACGACGTGTGCACCGCTGGCGTCTGTGCGGGCACCGCCAAGGTCTGCGATGACGGCAACGCTTGCACGGTGGACAGCTGTGACCCCGGCACCGGGCAGTGCACGAATGAACCGGCGGCGGATGGAGTCGCCTGCGACGACGGTGACGCCTGCACCAATGGGGATGCGTGCACGACGGGAGCCTGCGCAGGGACCGCCATCGAATGCGATGATGGGGAGGCGTGCACGACCGACAGCTGCGATCCCTCGACGGGGCAATGCGTCAATGACGGCGAAGCCTTGACGGGTACGCCCTGCGACGATGGCGTGGCATGCACCGAGACCGACACCTGCGGCGCGGGCTCCTGCATCGGCGAGACCATCGACTGTGCCGACGGCGACCCGTGCACGGTCGACGGCTGCGACGACGCTACGGGTGCTTGCAACAACGACGCGGCGGCGGCCGAGGGGCTGGCTTGCGACGATGGCGTTCCTTGCACCATCGACGACGCGTGCGACGCCGCGGGCGGCTGCGCCGGAACCCAGAATCCCTGCGACGACGACAATGGCTGCACCATCGACGGTTGCGACGAGGCCACAGGTGACTGCCAACACGACACCACCACGCTGAACGGGCAGGGCTGTTTCGACGGCGACCTTTGCACGGTCGCCGACGTCTGTGCAGACGGGGTGTGCACCGCGGGCGGCCCCAAGGATTGCGACGATGGGGACGCTTGCACCGATGACACCTGCGATGTCTTCACCGGCGATTGCTTCACGACCCCGGTCACCTGCGACGACGACAATCCCTGCACCGACGACACCTGCGACCCCCTGACGGGTTGCGCCTTCGATCCCGCCGGTCAGGACGGCGCGGCGTGCGGTGGCGCCAACTGTGCCGGCACCTGCGGCGCCGGAGTCTGCGTCCCGGATGCCGGCGCCTGCGAGGACAGCAACCCGTGCACGCTGGACTACTGCAACCCCACCGGTGAGTGCGTCAACAGCGCCGAGGAAGCGGCCGGGCTCCCCTGCGACGACACCAGCGCCTGCACCACGGCCGACGCCTGCGACGGCCTGGGGGTTTGCGTGGGCGACGTCCTGGACTGTGACGACAACAACGAGTGCACCACCGAGCTCTGCGATCCGCACAGCGGCTGTGTCTACGACGCCAAGGTGTGCGGTCAAGGCGAGGTCTGCGCCCAGGCCACGGGTGAGTGTGTCGCCGGCAACGGCGACACCTGCGCTGAAGCACTCCCGATCGTGGCCGGGGCGACCGTCAACGGTTCGACTGCGGGACCGGACTTCAACGACGACTATGGGTACTCCAACGGCGCCTGCCCACCGGAAGAGGGGGGCTGGGGAGCGGGTGCGCCGGACGTCGCCTACGTGTTCATGCCCTCGGCGACGGCGAGCTATACGATCAGCCTGCAGGCGGTGTTCGACGGGAATCTCTATGTGGTCACCGACTGCGGCAACGTCGACGGCTCCTGCGTCGGCGGCTGGGAGCTGGTGGGCAACGACCTGCTCGAGGAGGTCACCCTTAGCCTGTCGGCCGGGACGCCCTACTTCATCATCGTCGACGGCTACGGCGGCGACGAGGCCGGGGACTACACGCTCTCCGTCAGCGAACCGTGCACGCCCGCCTGCGGCGCGGCGGTCTGCGGCGACGACGGTTGCGGCGGAAGCTGCGGCGACTGCGGTCCCGGTGAGGTCTGTGAGGCGGGTGGAACGTGCGGGGTTCTGCCCACCGAGTGCACGCCCATGCCCGAGCCCATCACCGAGTGCGGCACGATTCTGAACGGGGCCATCGGCATGACAGGGACCGTCAACGCTTTTGATGACTACCCCAACTGCGGCCCTCCGTTTCCGGCAGACTTCAGCCAGAGCGGTGAGGTCGTCTACGCGCTCAACTTTGCAGCGGCTACTGATGTCACGCTCAATCGGGTCGTGGGAGCGCCCCCCTTGACCCCGCTGTTCATCAGCGTGTTCGAAGGCGGCGGCGACGGTTGCGGGCCCAACAACACGTGTGTGGGTCAGGAGATCGACACCTTCAACTTCGCGGCAGAGGCGGGCCAGACCTACTACATGGTCCTCGACAGCGACCAGTTCACGACCGAGCCGTTCGCAGTGAACGTCGATTGCTGCGTGCCCGACTGCACTGGCAAGATCTGCGGTAGCGATGGTTGTGGTGGCACTTGCGGAGATTGTTCCAACGGGGAGTCGTGCGTCGCCGGGAGCTGTGAGGTCGTCGCCTCGGCGTGCCAACCTCTGGGCGAGCTTCAGTGTGGCGCGCCCGTCCTCGGGTCGTTCGACGACCCCGGCGTCGTCGATGCCTTTCAGGACTACCAGTGCCCGGGCTTCCCGTCCCCGTCGGCGGGCGTTGAGGTCGTGTACAGCTTCACCGCGCCCAACAACGGCACCATCACCATCGAGCGTGACTTCGGCATTCCGCCTGCTGGCCCCCTGTTCCTCGCGGTGCTCGCCGACGAGGGTCAGGAGTGCGACCCGACTTCTCCGACGGCCTGCATCGCTCGCGAGGTCGACAGCGTGACGTTCGATGCGATAGCCGGGCAGACCTACTATGTGGTCGTCGATCGCGATCCGTTCTTCCCCGGCGACGACTTCTTTGGGCTCAACGTTACCTGTGATGTGCCGTGCACGCCGCAGTGCGCCGGCGACGGCGTGACCTGCGAGCCCGACGGCTGTGGTGGGACCTGTAGCTGCAACCCCGGGGATGTTTGCAACACGTTGACCGCGTATTGCGGTGCCGAGTGCGAGCCGTTCACCAGCGACCCTGTGTGCGGTGCTGATGCGTGGTGCTTCCCGTTGGCCAATGACCCGACCACCGGCAACTGCCAGCCGACCGAGCCTGCGAATCTGGCGAAGGGTGACCCCTGTGGTCTGGGTGGCAACCCACCACCGGCACCCTCGGACGACCTGTGTGGTCCGGGGCTCCTCTGCATCGACAACGCCTGTGACGACATCTGCGACCCGGCGGCGACATCAGGGGAGGGCGTCTGCACCGGAGCCGACGAGGGTTGTCTGGTTCTCCAGGGCGGCGAACCGCCTCAGGCATTGTCCTTCGGGGCATGCATCGAGGCCTGCGACCTTGCTGGAGACAGCAGCTGTTCGACGGGCACCACATGTATCCACAAGGGCTTCCTGAACGGGTCCCAGAGCGACCACTGCCTTGCGGTGCCGGACAGCCCCGACTACCCGGTCGACCTGTTCGCGGCCTGTCCTCCGGAGATCCCCGGGATTTGCAATGACGGTGCTCTTTGCGCCGACCTTGGGCAGGGCGTGACCTGCCAGCCGGTGTGCGTCGTGGCCTCTCCCACGGAGTTCGGCCAGCCCCACCCGGACTGCGCGGTCGGGGGCGGTGGCGTCTGCCTCGACGTCGGTATTGTGGGCGTCGGTGTCTGCAACTAGTCGCAGCCGACAGACCAGCAACCCAACCCGGCCGGGCGTCAGCTCGGCCGGGTTTCTTGTTGGCTGGGCCCTTCCTGCGCGCATGAAGAAACTGAAGAAGCCGTCAGCTCCGAACGTACAAGACGAGCTTGCATTCGGAGTGATCCAGGAGCTGGAAGTCCAGGTCTCGGCGCGCGTTTGTAGCAACCGACCAAGTCGGACGGCCATCGTCGACGGCGCCGTCTGAAGTTCCAGCCGCCTTCGCAAGCAAAGAGCATCCGACGAAGTCGGACGCCCTTCAGCTCCGAACGCGCGAGACGAGCTTGCATACTGAGCGAGCCCGGAGCTGGAGTGGCGCCCCGGAGGGGTGCGGAGCCCCCCAGCGGGGGGTTGGGGGGCGAATCAGATCGTCCCGCCATCCAACTTTCACCACGAAATCAACTGGATCCAGAGATGTGATCGTGAACAACCATCAGCCCAGCGGGGGGGGGCGAATGAGAGAGTCCTACGATGCGACGGACCTCGACAGCCCTCCCATCGAAGCCCTGCTGCGGAACCTCACCGACCTCGCATCGAAGCGTGGGGTCACCCTCGGTAGGGGGCGCCTTTGCCGCGCGGAGATCAGGGCTTCGTTGGTTCCATCACGCGCGCCGGAAGGCCGGAGCTCCGGGCCGAGGAACGAGCTACTTGAACGTCACCGTCATGCTGAAGGTCGCCAGGTCGGGCGTGCCGTCGCCATCGGTGTCCACGTCCTCCTGCACCATGCCCGAGAATGCGTCCCGCAGGGCAGGGGCCAGCGCTGCGACGATCTCGTCCTTGTCGACGAAGCCCCTGAGCTGGCCCGTCGAGGGCGTAAACGTGGGGTCGTAGACGAACAGCTCGACGATGCCCGGGATGGTCACCGGCATCTTCTCGTCGCTGGTGTAGATGGGCTGGCAGCTACCGTCGACGTCGTTGTCGTCACGGACGTAGCCCACCTTGTAAGGGCAATCGTCCTGGAAGGTACCGTCGATCCACCACTCCATGTAGAGCGAGCCGTCGGCGAAGCCGTCCGGCAGGATGAGCTGACTCGCGCCCGCCAGCCCCGCGGCACCGTGGCCTTCGGAGTCGATCTCGAACAGGGCGACGACGCGCTTGTCGACCCCATCGCATGGCCAGCTTCCCACCGGTGGCGTGCAGTTGCCGCTGATCGTGTCCGGCCCGGTCGAGGTCTCGCCACCGCCGGTGTCCAGCGTGATGACGGTCACGTCGGGGACCGCGTTGAACTCGTCGTCCACCTTGTCGAACGTCGTGCAGACACCCGCCAGACCACACACCAGACCGCCGGAGCAGTCACTGTCGATCAGGCAAGGCTCATCCTCGGTGGCCGGGCAGCCCATGCTAAGGGCCCCCAGCAGCACCGCCGTCACCATGGAAGTCGCAAACCGTTGCATTAGAAGTACGCCGTCGCTCGGAGGAACAGGGTCGAAGCGCCGGTGGCGCGGCTGTCGAACTTCTTCTCCTCGCGGTTTCCGTAGAACAGCGACGAATACAGAAGCGCCCCGATGCTCAGCTCGCCGCCGTCCCACGGCTTGAAGATGAACTGGGGGAACAGCACGAAGCTGCCGTCGGTAAGGCTGATCACGTTGAAGAAGCGAAGCAGGACCCGGTCGTTGGCCATCTTGAAGTCGGCGCCCGCCACCAGGTAATGCTCCAGGTTGCTGGCCCCGAACTCGTCAATGAAGCCGTACAGATACTGCACGTTCAGGTAAAGCCACGGCACCGGCGTGTAGTCCATGCCAACCACGGCTTTGACGAACAGTCCCCGGTCATGCTCACGCTCGATCTCGTTGACGCCGATGATGGGGCCGGTGGTGACGATGCGGTACATGTCGTCGTGGAAGGTGATGCCAATCTCCGTCCACAGCCCCAGCCCGTCGAGGAACTCGAGGCTGGTCGCCGCCTCGAAGCCCAGCACATCGACCCGGGGATAGGTCAGTCGGATGTCGGTGTCGGCGTTGGTGCCCTCCACATCCGCGACGATCTTCTCGGCCCGCGGGAAGTCGTCGAAGCCGTGGTAGTAGCTGAAGGCCAGGTCGACGCCGCCCAGCTTGAAGCCCACCCGGGCGCCCACCTGGACGTTCTCCAAGCCCGTGTCGGGCGGGTCGGCGGTGGCGAAGTTGTTGAAGGTCCAGCCTGCGGCCTTGAGCGCTCGCTGCTGCTGCACCAGCTGCTGCAGCAGCGGCGTGTTGGCGCGGTACTGGAACACCCGATCATCGGTGAAGGTCAGCTGACCCGTCAGCGGAATCTGCGAGGGTTTGAAGAACGGAACGACGACGAGCTCGATGGAGAGCTCCTCGAAGATGGGATCATCTTCGTCGCCCACCACGACGTAGGGCCGATAGGCCAGGTAGATCATCTCGTTGGCGATGACCTGCCCAAACATGATGGGGTCTTCGACGTCGAGCGGATTGAGGTTGCTGACCGGGTGGAACCGGTCGGCTTTGCCCCAGATGATCTGCTGCCGGCCAATGCGGATGTCGAAACCGTCCAGTCCGGCGTTGCGGAACTCGACGTACAGCGCGTCGGACTCCAGCCGGAAGGGGTCGATGCGCGTGCGGTCGACCAGCGAGTCATACTCGTCGGGTGTCCCGATCTCGGTAAAGAACATCCGGATGTGGCCCACCGCCGCGACGTTCTTGGACAGCCGGGCGTTGAGCTGCACCGAGGCGGTCCCCTCCAGGCGCTCGATATCCGGCACGCCGTCCTCGGACGACAGGAACGTCCGGATGTCGGCGCGCAGAAATCCCCGCCAACGCAGGTCGACTTCTGCGTGGCTGACGGTGCTGACTCCCAACAGCACCATCAGCAGGACTACGGCTTGTAGCAGCGGCCTCCCCCCGCTTCGAGTCATGCGTTAGTTCCCGCGTACGAGGCTTCGCTTGCTGAACATGGAGCGCTCCAGGGGCAGGCCCAGCTTGTGCTTCTTCATGGTCAGCGTGGTCACCAGTCCGTTGGCGACCGTCTTCATCTGAGTCTTGCGGAAGAGCAGGTGCGAGCCCTGCTTCTTGTGGTCCGAGAAGGTCTGGACGCGCTTGAGCTTGCTGCCCTCGTAGTACTCGAGCTTGACGAGCGCCAGCTGCTTCTTGTTGATGAGCGCCTTCATCTTGGAATACGAGACCTTGGCGTCCGCCTTGGCGGTCAGCTCCAGCCAGATCGTGGCGCCCTCGTCCTTGCCGAACTTGGCGTCATAGACCTGGTCCCAGGGCGTGGTCTCCATGTCGCCATTTTCCAGGTTCGAACCGAGCAGAGTCTGACGCTTGGCGCTGCTGGCCACGCGGCGGACGTTGTCGGTCTGGGGGCTGTACACGTACATGGTGCTGCCCTTGGCGAGGATGGACATGCCCTTGACCTCACCGGGGCCGAGGAAGCGGACCAGACGCGCCGAGTTGCCCTTCTGGAACACCTCGAACGTCATGGTCTTGGCCGTGCCGTTCTTGGGCTTGACCACCATCTCGAACTCGAAGTTGGCGGTCTTCCACGAGGCCTGCACCTTGGCGCCGTGGGCCAGCAGCGCCTGAGCGCCCTTGGCCTTCAGCTCGTCGAAGGTGGCTGCGCTGGCGGTGGTGGACAGGCTGGCGACGGTCGCGCCGGCGATAAGGAACGTAAGGAATCGCTTGTTCATCTCAGGCTTCACCACGGGTCGGAGCGCGCTGCCCTGGCGTACTGGGCTGCCACCAGTCGAGCAACGCGGGGAGCAATATCAATGTGGCAGCAGCGGCGACCAACAAGGTCTCCGCGATCAAGAGCCCAAAGCGGCTCATCGGAACGATGCTGGCCCAGGCGAGGACCACGAAGCCGCCAGTGATCTCGGCGGCGTTGATGCAGATGGAGCGCCCGGTGGTCTGGATGGCGCCGTCGGTGCCGCCTTCGCGGTAACGCCACATGAAGTGGATGGCGTAGTCGACGCCGACCCCCAGGGCGATGCTGGCCAGCATGGAGGCGGTGATGTCCAGGGGCAGCTCGTTGGGCATGAGCCCCATCAGCCCGAAGGTCACCAGCAGCGTCAGTGCGGTGGGCAGTAGCCCGATGAGGCCGCCCAGCAGGCTTCGGAACACGATCACCATGATCAGCAAGATGAGGGGCAGGCTCACCAACAGGCTGAACTTCTGGTTGTGCTGAACCGACTGGGTCATCGCCTCCTGGATGACCGGGTAGCCGCTGACCGTGCTCGCTATTGATGAGGCGCCCCCTGCGCTGGTGTCCTTGGCTACAGCCGCTGGCGGCGCGTCCACGCCGATGATCCAGGTCGGCTGCATCACCTCATCGACGATGGCGGCCACGCGAAGCTTCACCTTTTTCGAGGTCTTGCCCGTCAGTTGCTCCAGCGCCGCGTTCACCGGAGCGGTCACGATGGGCGCGACGGCCTTCTCGATCTGGCGCCAGACGTAGCGGGTACCCTTCAGCAGCACCTTCGGCTTCTTCAGCTCCGAGGGGTCGGCCACCTTCTTCATCCGCTCGATGAAGATGTCGCCGGTCATCGCGAACCGCCCGATATCCGCGGCCACATCCTTGGCGAACGCCGCCATGTCGGCGTCCTCGGCGGCGATCACCATCTCCTCTTCGACGACCTCGGTGTCGATGACCTTCTTCACCGCCGCCTCAAGCTTCTTGGCGTCGGGCGCGGCCGCGGAGGCCAGGACCTTCTTCACAGCGGCGGAAGTTGTCGTCGCCCCGGTGGTTGCAAGCAGCCCCGCGATGCGCTCGGCGGCGTCGGTAAGGACCGCATCGGCCAGGTCGTCGCTGCGCTTCACGGTCGTCGCGAACTTCGGCAGCTCCTTGGCGGCCAGCTCGCGAATCTTCTGGGTCAGGGGCATGACCTTGGACGTGTCGAAGCCCCCGATGCCCACCTGGATGAGGGCGCCGCTGTACTTGTCGTCGACCAGCAGGCCGACCGCCGGGTCGGTCTGCCGCGCCAGGAACAAGAACTGCTCGATCTCTTTGCGCTTTCGGGACAAGCGGCGCTCGCCGCTGAGCCCTTCGTGCACAATGGCTACGACCTTGCTGATGCTCTCGACCCGGGTGACCCCGTCCAGCGCTGCCAGCCGGTCTTCAAAGGCCGCGACACGGGACAGCACCGCGGGGTCCCGCATGTCCGCCTTCACGAAGATCTGCAGGAACACCGAGCCGCCGAACTGCCGGACCAGGAAGTCGTCGGCTTTGGCCGGCGCCGAGTCCTCCTCGAAGAAGGCCTTGGTGTCCATAGACGTCCGGATCTGGTCCAGCTGGCTGGCGAAGAACAGCGCGATGGCGGCGGTCACCGCCAGAATGGGCCACCGGTTGCGCTGGCACGCCCAGGCGATGTTGCTGAGGATTCGGTCGAACATCCGGTCGCCGTTGTCGGTGTTTTCCCGCGCCGACAGCGGCAAGTGGACCAACACCGCGGGCACGAAGAACAGGGCGATGAGCGCACAGATGCCGGTTCCTAGCGCCATCTGCACGCCAAACGCCCGCATGGGCTGAAGATCCATGGCCAGGAAGCTGATGAAGCCGGCCATCGTGGTCAGCGCAGTGACCACGACGGGCCATCCGACCTTCTTGAGCATGCTGTCGATGCTCGCGCCGTGTTCCAGGTACCAGACCAGGAGATGGACGGCATAGGCTGAGCCCAGCGCCACCAGGATGACCGGCAGCGAGGTGCTGACCAGGGTCAAGGGTTGGTCCAGCCAGCCCATCAGTCCAAGGGTCCAGAGGATCCCCAGGCCGACGGCGGTGAGGGTGAGCAGCGCCGCCTGGAGTGAGCCGAGGGTCAGAAGAATCAGCAGGATGATGATCCCGCACACATAAGGCGCCAGTCGCGCCAGATCGCGCTGCGAGCCGTTGGCCGCCGCTTCGGCGATGAAGGGGGCGCCGCCGAAATGGAGCGCTGTGGAAGGTGGGGCGCTCACCGCTTGAGCCGCGTCACGGACGTTGGCAGCCGCTTTGGTCGTCGACACCCGCTCGCCGTCCATCTCCGTCTTGAGCCGGGCGATGAGCAGCGTGGCCGTGCCGTCCTGACTGGCGACGCTGCCGACGATGTAGTCGAGCGATTGGATGTAGGCGCGGATCTCGGCCAGGCCGGCGTCGTCGTCAGGGATGGGGCGGGGGACGAGCGGGCGATGCTCGCCAGTGTCCTTGCCCGTCACGACGGCGAGCTCGGTCAGTGACGTCACGTGCTCGACGACGTCCAGCGCGTTGAGGGTCTCGGTGACCTCCCGCACGTACCGGAGCCGGTCCGCCGAGTACAGGCTCTCGCCCCCTTCGATGCCGATCAGCGCGACGTTCAGACTGCCGAAGCGGTCCATGATGTCGTTGAAGTTCTGGACCTCGGGGTCGTCCTGCGGGAGGAAGCGCACCACGTCGTCGTCGTAGTCCAGGGGCAGCCGCAGCGCGGCCAATGCCGTCACGACCCCAGCGACGACGAGTACCGCGACGCTGCGGCGTTTGATCCAGGCGGCCAGTTGCTCCACGCAGTACCTATGCCTGTTTTGGTCGGCAATGGCCAGAGGCGATGAAATGAAGTTCTAGAACCCGGTTCACCCTCTGGCGACGCCTTACATGAACGTGACGCCTTCGCCCCGGTAGGTCGGCTGCCGGTCGACCACGGCATCACCGCGCACCATCAGGTAATGGTCAAACCGCTCGGCCAGCTCACCGCCCTTGGCGTGACGGCAGATGACCGGGTCGCCCAGCTGTAACCGGGGGGCCTCGGCGGAGACCTTGAAGGGGGTCTGGACCTCGCCGAACCCCTCCATGTCCACCAACGGCTCGAGCCCCTTGGGCAGGTGAACCAGGGGCAGGCGATCGGCGGCGGGGGGGCCCGAGGCGACGTAGCCACCTCCGGCGCAGGTCACGTGGTCCACATCCGAGCGACGAACCACCGACAGCGCGAAGAAGGCCGCGGGGTGCAAGCGTGTGCCGCGGAAGCCGTCGAAGGTGTGGGGGCAGAGGAAGCCCGAGCCCGCGGTCACCTCGGTGACGCTGGGGTCGGCACTGGTCCACGAGACACTTCCCGTGCCGCCTCCGTTGAAAACCGCGATCGGGTGTCCGTCACTGTCGAGCGCGTCGCGTATGGCCTTGCGTCGCTGCATCACCATGGGGCGGGACCGCTCTTTGATGAAGCGCTTCACGGGGTCCAGGTAAGGCTTGATGCGGTTGTCGTCCTGCATGCCGGCCACCTGGGCCTCGTAGGCCAGCAAGGCGTCCAGCCGAAGTCCGGGCGCGTCGGCGATGGCGCGGGCCAACACCAACGCGGCATCTTCGCTCCGAATCGGGCTGCGCCGGACGCCCAGGTGGACGCGGCCGCCCAGCGGGCGCCAGCTGCAGTCGATGTCGATGCATAGGGGGATGGTGACGCCTCGGGCCGTGGCAGCGTCGCTGAGGACCTGTAGCTGTTCGACGCTGTCGACCGTGGCCCGGGCGGTGACCCCTCGTTCGGCCAGCTCGGCCAACACATCGGCCTCGTCGCGGCGGGCGAAGGGATAGCCCATCAGGAAGTCATCGAACCCGTGTTCGGCCAGGAAGCGGCACTCTCGCGCCGAGAACGTCATCAGGCCGGCAAAGCGTTCACCGCCGCGAGCCATGATGTGGCGCAGAAGCCCGACGTGTCGGATGGACTTGGAGGCCGGGCGCAGGGTGACCGGTGACCCAGCGATCGAGGCCAGCAGGGCATCGATGTTGCGATCCACCAGGTCGAGGTCGACGATCGCTGCGGGCAGCGACACGTCTGCCAGAAGGGCTCGCCACCCGTCGTAGTCGCGCCGCATATTACGCAGGTGCTAGTCGTTGATGCCCATGGCGCGGGCGACCAGGGGCTGCAGCGGCACGTCCCACGTCGTCGCCAGCTTCTGCACGAGCCGGTTCTCGTCCTCGCTCAGCTCCTCGTCACTCATGATGAGGTCGAGCCCGAACTCGAGCAACGCGGTCTTGTCCTCGTCGGAGGAGTTGGCGGCGACCCAGCCGGCCAGCTCGTCGAAGTGCGCCTCGATGGCGTCCTTCTCCATGCTCATCAGCCGCTGGTTGGCTTCGGTCAGGTCGAATGACCCGTCGTGGTTGTCGTTGAGGAAGTCCAGGATCACCCGGCCCTCGTCTTCGTCGTAGTCGCCGTCGCAAATCGAAAGGGTGACCAGGATCTCGTAAGCGGCTTGAACCAGCGTCATCGCGTCGCGTCTCTCGTAGTGCTCTGTCGTCTCGTCAGGAGGCGTCTTTCGCCGCCTTCTTCGCCTCGACGCTCGCGCGAGCGCCCAGCAGGAGCAGGCGGCCACCGTCGGCCCCCTGCTTGATGACTTCATCGAGGGTGAACAGGCCACCCATCCAGCCGACCAGTCCCGCCCACCAAAGCTGGGCCATCAGAAACGACAGCCGGTGCAGGTCCTCGTCGTCGAGGCCCTCGAGCTCCGGCGGGCGCTGCTCGTCCGTCCCGAGCAGCGAGCGCTCCATCAGCTTCGTCATGCGGCCGTGGAACCGACCGGTCTTGTCGCTCAGCAGCGGGTCACCCGTGGCCGTCGCGCGAAGGATCGCTCGGGACAGCTTGGTGCGGATCGTCAGCCCGCTGGTGATCATCCGAAAGAACGACTCGATCCGCTCCAGCGGGGTGTTCCCGGCCGGCGGGTTGTTCTGGATGAACGTCTCCAGGAGGCCGACTTCCTGCTCCAGGGCGGCCACGAGGATGTCTTCTTTGCTGGAGAAGCGCTTGTATAGCGTTCCCAACGCCACCCCTGCATGGGCGGCGATGTCACGGACCCTGACCGCCTCGAACCCGCCTTGCTCGGCCAGCTCGACGGCCGACGCGACGATGGACTGGGCGCGTTCCTCGAGCCCCGCGTCGGGGCTGGACTTGCCGCTGTCGGCGTCCGGTGCGTGTAGGTCTCCGGTCCTCATGTTCGAGTGAGCCTGCCTCAGGCCCCGCCGGTCGTAAAGCGCGAAGCTGTCGAGCCGTGTCGCTGTCTCAGTAGTGCATACCTGCATCAACGGTGTCGCTGTCGGGCGTCCCGCTGATGTCGGTCGTCATCGACTGCCACCAGTTCGTAGGCGCTTTGTAGGCGTTGGCCGTGGTGTCGCTGCCGCCGTCGATCGGTCCGCTGGTCTGCAGCAGGAACAGCTCGTTGTTGGTACCCAGTTCGAAGGGATCGGTGGCCAGCTGGGTGCAGCCCGACAGGTTCGTCTCGAGGTAACTCTTGGCGCACGTGGTCGTCCCGTTCAGGCTCCAGGCCAGCCCGCTCCCGTCGTTGCCAAAGCTGACGACGTTGTCGACGAATAGCGACGTCCCGAAGCCGGTGAAGACCGCGTGGGTGTCGTTGCCCCACAGGCTGACATTGACCAGGCGGACGGTGCCGCCGGACTCGGCGAGATAGACACCGGCGCCGCTTCCCCCCGTGTTGGATTGGAAGGCGCAGTTGGCGAAGGTGCCCGTTCCGGTCTCGAAGTAGGCACCGCCGCCGCTGCTGGCGTTGTTGCCGTCGAAGATGCAGTCGGTGCAGTCGAAGCCGGCGGTGCCGGCCCAGACACCACCGCCACTGATGGCGCCATTGTTGGAAAACCGGCAGTTGGTGCAGGCGCGGGTGGCGGTCCCTCCGATGTACAGCCCACCACCATTCCCAAAGACGGTCCCACCCCGGAACGTCAGGTCGGTCATGGCCGGGTTCGACGAGCCGTCGAGAAACACGCCACCGTTCTGTGCGTCGGCCATGTCGAAGGCGACGCCGATCATGGCATAGGTCCCGTTGGACTTGAGGTAGACATGCGCCCCTTCGCCGCCGGTGGAGGGGACGGTGTTGCTGGTCCAGGTGCCGTTCTTGAGGCTGATCTGACCGCTCTGAGCGAACAGCCCACCACCCTGGGCTTCGGCGCTGTTGTTGCTGAGGTTGTCGCCGCTGAGGTCGACGTTGCCTCCGAGGGAGGCGATGCAGCCGCCGTTGGAGCTCTGGTCGATGGTCGAATTGTTCTCCCACTGGCCGTTTGACGACACCAGCTGGCCGCCCGATGTCAGGAAAACAGCTCCGCCGGCAGCGCTGGCCCGGTTGAAGCTGGCGGACACGTCGGTAAGGCCCACCGTCAGAGCCCCGACTACGGCGATGGCGCCGCCCTCGTTGGCCAGGCCGTTGGTCATCGAGGGGCCGTTGCCGAGGTTCACCGAGCGCAGCGAACCCGTCACATACAGGTGCCCGCCGCGCTGGGTGGCCTGATTGAGGTCGAACACGGGCTGGTCGAAGTCGACGATGGCCCCGTCGAAGAGGGCCACGCCGCCGCCGTTGGTGGCGTCGTTGTCCACCATGGAGCAGGTGTTGCACTCACTCTGTCCGCTGGTGATGGCGCAGATGGCTCCTCCGTCGATCGCCACGTTCTGGGTGAACGAAACGTTGAAGAGGGACATGCCGCTGCACCCGTCACAGAACAGCCCGCCCCCGCAGCTGTCGTTGCTGTTGCCGACGGCACGCCCGTTCTGGATGAACAGGTTCTCCATGTAGGCCCCCGAGGCCCCGACCACGACGTGATAGCTGTCGTCGCCGGTGTCGCTGCTGGTGCCCAGGTTGCCATCCAGGGTCGCACCGCTACCCATGCGCGATTGTTTATCCAGCTCAAAGCCGGCGAAGCCGCCCAGGAGCGATACCCCGGGCTTGAACGTCAGCACCGGGGCGTTGGCCGCGCTCGCGGTGTAGGTGCCGTCGGCGATCCAGATCTCGTCGTTGCTGCTCGCCAGGTCCATCGCCGCTTGCACCGTCAGGAACGCGTCCACCCAGCTGGTGCCGTCGTTGTTGCCGGTCGAAGCCGCCGCGTTGACGAACCACGTGCAGCCGATGTCGGTGATTCCGTCGCAGTTGTCGTCGATGCCGTTGCCGCAGATTTCCGGCTCCGGGGTCGGCCCGACGGGCGTGTTCAAGCAACCGGAGAGGCTCTCGCAGATGTCGATGGTGCAGATGTCGTCGTCGTCGCAGTCGAGCGGCGAGCCGGGGATGCAGAGTCCGAAGCCGTCGCAGCTGTCGCCCTCGGAGCATGCGTCGAAGTCGTCGCAGAGGGTGCCCGACGTGGCGTTGAGCGGCTCGCAGCCCACCGCCTGTGAGCAGGTGAAGGAAACGCAGGCGTCTCCGGCGGGGCAGAGGGCATCCTGAGGGGCGTTCACGCAGCCGGTCCCCTGCAGGCAGCTATCTGCGGTGCAGTCGATGCCGTCGTCGCAGATGGCCGGTGTCCCAAGGCACGAGCCGAAGCCATCGCACTGGTCGAAGTCGGTGCAGGTGTCGCCGTCGTTGCAGGTCGAGCCGGAGGGTTGGTCGAGCTGCTCGCAGCCCACCAGCGGCGAACACGAGAAGCTGAAGCAATCGCTACCTGAGGGGCACAGGCTGTCGTTGGGGGTGGTCTGGCAGCCCGACGCGACGTCGCAGAAGTCGCCCTCGGTGCAGTCGAAGCCGTCATCGCAGAACCCGTCGTCGGGCATGTTGGAGCAACCGGTGCCGCTATCGCAGGTGTCCGTCGTGCAGTCGACGAAGTCGTCACAGTTGATGGGGGTGGCCACGCACAAACCGGTCCCGTCGCACTGGTCGGACTCGGTGCAGGCGTCGCCGTCGTTGCAGGGCGCCCCAAACGCCGTGGGGGGATAGGTGCAGCCGGTCCCGAGCGTGCATAGGTCGTCGGTACAGTCCGCAGCGTCGTCGCAGAGCGCGTCGTTGGGGGTGGTCTCGCAGCCCGTAAGGGGGTTGCAGCTGTCTCCCTCGGTGCAGGGGTAGCCGTCGTTACACAGGGCGTTGGTCGGTACGAACTGGCAGCCGACGCCTGGAAGGCAGTTGTCCACGGTGCAAGCGACCCCGTCGTCGCAGGCGATGGCGGTGCCCGTGCACAGGCCCAACCCGTCGCAGGTGTCGTTGGTCGTGCAGGGCTCACCGTCGTTGCAGGTGGTTCCGAAGGCGCTGTTGGCGACGTCGCAGCCGGCCGTCAAGCAGGTATCGTCCGTGCAGTCGTTGCCATCACTGCACAGGGCGTCATTGGGGCCGTACTGGCAGTCCAGCGAGGCGTCGCAGTACGAGGCGAAGTCGGTGCACCCGGGATAGTCCGTACAGCTGCCGTCGTCCGGCGTGAACACGCAACCGAGACCGATGGTGCAGGCGTCGAGGGTGCAGCCGACACCATCGTTGCAGGCGCCGTTGTCGGCCGTGTACTGACAGCCACTGCCGACGGCGCAGGTGTCGGTGGTGCAGTCGAACGTGTCATCGCAGAAGGCGTTGTTGGGTGTGTACTCGCAGCCGACGCCGACGGTGCATACGTCGGTGGTGCAGCCGAACGTGTCGTTGCATGCGGCATCGTTGGGGGTGTGGACGCATCCGACGCCCAGGACGCAGGTGTCGGCGGTGCATCCGAAGGTGTCGTCGCAGGCAGCGTCGTTGGCGGTGTACTCGCAACCCACGCCGGCCGTGCAGCTCTCCGTGGTGCAGGCGATCCCATCGTCGCAGTCCACGGCGGTGCCGCCACAGCCCCCGCCGGAGCAGACATCGCCAGTGGTGCAGGGCTCCCCATCGTCGCAGGCCAGGCTGTTGTCAGTGAAGACACACCCAGTGCCTGCATCGCAGCTGTCGTCGGTGCAGAAGTTTCCGTCGCTGCAGGGCAGGGCGGGGCCGCCCGCACAGGACCCTGCGTCGCAGGCGTCCGCCGTGGTGCAGGCGTTTCCGTCGTTGCAGGCCGGGCCCGTCAGTGGTGGGTTGGTGCACCCCGTCCCCGACTCGCAGATGTCGTCGGTGCAGACGTTGCCATCGCCGCAGTCGGGAGGCGCCGACCCGGTGCATGCTCCTCCGGCGCAGACGTCGACCGTCGTGCAGGCGTCTCCGTCATGGCAAAGAAGGGTGTTCGCCGGGTTGCTGCAGCCCGAGCCCGCATCGCAGATGTCGTCTGTGCAGCCGTTGCCGTCATCGCAGGCCCCGTTCTGGGGCACGAAGAGGCACTGGCCGGCGTTTTGGGGGTCGCACTGGTCGGCGGTGCAAGGGATGCCGTCGTCGCACGTCGGAGTCAGGTTCTGGCAGCCCAGGGCGGCGTCGCAGCTGTCCTGGGTGCAGCCGACGCTATCGTCGCAGGCCCCATCGTCAGGCGCGTGCAGGCAGTCTCCCGTGCCGCCGTCGCAGCTGTCGACCGTGCACGCTACGCCGTCGTCGCAGTCTTTGGCCGGTGTCTCGCAGACGCCCGTCGTGCCGTTGCAGGCGTCCACCGTGCAGGGGTCGCCGTCGTCGCACACCTTGGGGGTAAACACACAGCCCGTGCCGGTGTCGCAGCTGTCGTCGGTGCAGGGGTCGCCGTCATTACAGACCACAGCGGAGGTGGTGCAGCCGCTCGCGGTGTCGCAGCCGTCGCTGGTGCAGGCGTTGTCGTCGTCGCAGGTTATCGCTGTGAAGCTACAGCCGGAGCCGGCGTCACAGCTGTTGGTGGTACATGCGTTGTCGTCGTCACAGACGATGGCGACGTTGGCGCAGCCGCTCGAAGTGTCGCAGCTGTCGGTGGTGCACACCTCGCCGTCGGAGCAGTCTACCGGCGTCGTCACGCAGCCCCCGACGGCGTCGCAGCTGTCGGTGGTGCAGGCGTCGCCGTCGTCGCAGACCACGGCCGTGTTCAGACAGCTGCCGTCGCTTGTATTGCAGCTGTCGGCGGTGCATGCGTCTCCGTCGTCACAGGTGAGGGCTGCCGAAGTGCAGTTGCCGGAGGTGGGGTCGCACCCGTCGGTGGTGCACAGGTCGCCGTCGTCGCAGACCTTGGCGGGGGCCACGCAGTTCCCGCTGCCGCCGTCGCAGCTGTCGTCGGTGCAAGGATCACCGTCGTTGCAGATGATGGGGTCGAAGCTGCAGTCGCCGGAGGCTGGCAAACAGCTGTCGGTGGTGCAGAGGTCGCCGTCGTCGCAGACCACTGGAACGTTGGCGCAGTCTCCGGTGCCTGGGGTGCAGCCGTCGGTGGTGCATGCGTTGCCATCGTCGCAGTCGACCGGCACCGAGGTGCAGCTTCCATCGGTCGGATCGCAGCTGTCGGTGGTGCAGGCGTCGCCGTCGTCGCACTGCGCCGCCACATGGTTGCAACCGCTGACGGGGTCGCAGCTATCGGTCGTGCAAGGGATGCCATCGTTGCAGTTGACGGGTGTGGTGGTGCAGCTTCCATCGGTCGGGTCGCAGCTGTCGGTGGTGCAGGCGTTCCCGTCGTCGCATGACTTGACGGTGTTAAGGCAGGTTCCATCGGTCGGGTCGCAGCTGTCGTCGGTGCAGCCGTTGGCGTCGTCGCAGCTGATCGCCTCGAAGGCGCAGATCAGACCGTCGGCGTCGCAGCCATCGGCGGTGCATCCGTCGCCGTCGTCGCAGGGGGTCGGCGCCGGGGTCTGGCACGCACCGGCCTCGCAGCTCCCTGCGAGTCTCAGCACGCCGGCAACACAGCTCTCCTCGGCGCAGACCTGCCCGCTGCAGGCCTCGGGCGCCGGACTCACCTCGACCCGACAGAAGCCGCCCTCCAGATCGCAGCGGCCTACCGATTGGGTGCCGCTGCATGTGCTCACGTCGATACAGGCCGGGGCTTGATTCAGTGCACTGCAGTCCGCGTCGCTGGTGCAACAGGTGTCGGCCACACCGTCCACCGCGATATCGTCGACCACCCCGTCGCAGTCGTTGTCGGCCTGGTCACAGGCCGTCTCGCCGCTGGGCGTGTAGCCCTGAGCGCTGGCGAAGTCGCACACGGGCGTGGTCTGGCCGTTGTCCCGGTCGGGGCATGATGTGGTGACCTCTCCCTCGGCGTAGGCCTCGGCGCAAACGCCGTGCACCGCCAGAGAGGCGCAGTAGGTCGCCACCGCGTCGGCCCCGCTGTCGTCCGGATCCTGCTGGTCGACGATGCAGTCGCCGTCGGCGTCCTCGGTCAGCGACTCGATCGCGTCGATCTTGTCGTCGCCGTCCGTGTCCGGCGGATCCGTCTCGCCCGTCGCGCCGGCCAGCCCCATCTCCACGTCGTCGGGTTCGCCGTCGCCGTCGGAGTCCGGGTCATCGAGACGGGTTCCGAAGCGAAGCTCGAGCCGATTGATGACGCCATCGCCATCCAGGTCGGCGTTGGGGTCCAGGCACTCGCCTTCGAAGCAGAACCCGCCGCTGGGGCACTGGTCGTCGCCCAGGCAGCTGGTGAGGACCTTCCGTTCGTCCGGGCAGCCTCCAAGGGCCAGAGCGCAGACCGCGGCCAGGACTCCGTAGGGGAGCCAGAGTGCAAGCGTGTGGTTCGCGGGCTGACTGCCGGAATTCAGAATGGACTCATCGGTTGTCTTGAGAGGGTTGTGCACTAAGATGCCGCGTTCTGACGCTGCGATCGAATGGAATACGGGGCATGGCATGAAGAAGACCATCGGGCTACTGGCAGCCTGCCTGTTGCTCTCAGCAGGGCCAGCGTCCGCCGGCGGAGTGCGCTGGCACAAGGGCGATCTCCCCAGCGCCATGGCGGCCGCCAAGAAGGCCAACAAGCGCCTGGTCGTGAAGTTCACCGCCGCCTGGTGCTCGGTGTGCAAGGTCCTGAAAAAAGCCGTTTTGGACACCGCCGACGGACGTCGCCTGACCAAGGACATGCTGGCCGTTCAGGTGGACTTCGACGCCCCGCAGAACCGCAAATACGTCGAGAAGTACGTCGTCCTCGGCCTGCCTACGACGGTGGTTCTCAAGGCCGATGGCCGGGAAGCCGGACGGATCATGGGGTTCGAGGGCAAGGCGTCGTGGGTCAAGGCGCTCAGCGAGCTTCAAAAGGGGGAGGTGTCGCTGGCAAGCCTCGAGAAACAGCACGCCAAGTTCCCCGACGACCCGTCATCCATGCGGCTGCTCGGCCAGGCGCTGCTGCAGCGGGGGGCGCCGGCGCGCGGCCAGGCGCTCCTGGAGCGGGTGACATGGCTGGCCCCGGACTCCGACGCGGCTGCTCAGGCGCTGTTTGTGTTGGGACGCTACTTTCATCGGGTCAAAGAGGACCCCGAGACGGCGCGTCACATCTGGCGCGAGCTGGCGTCCCGGTTCCCCCAGAGCGACTGGGCGCCGGGGGCGTGGTGGTGGTACGCCCGCGCCCAGGCGGAGATCGGGCGGCCGCTGACGGGGGCCTACTCGCTGAAGATGTGGGCGCAGCACGCCAAGACCACCGAGACGAAACTTCAGGCCACCCGGCTGTGGGGCAAGTTCGTGGTCAAACACAAGCTCAAGCCGCTGGCGCCCAAGGTGCTGAGGGCGTTCAAGGCCGTCGCGCAGATGGCCGGCAGCAAAGAGAAGAAGAAGATGGACGCTCTGGTACCGAAGCTCAAGGGGCTCTAGTGATGCCGACCACAAGGATGGTGGTGGGCCTGGGCCTGCTGCTGGTGGCGCCGACGGTGCTGGCGCAGGCGCCAGCAAAACCTGTCCCTGGCGATGGGGCCGCGGCCAAGCCAGCGCCGGCCGAAACGCCCAAGACACCTGCTCCCGCAGAGGGCCACGCAGCCTGTCTGACCGGCGCCGTGTCCGGAATGGCGTGCGTGCCCGGTGGCCCATTTCTGCGCGGGGTGAAACGGGATCCAAACCGCAAGTGCTTTCAATTCGACCGGATCAACACACCTGGTTCGGACGCGATCGGCCAGCACAAGGTCGACGTCTCGACCTTCTACATGGACATCTACGAGGTCACCTACGGCGACTACGCCCGTTGCAAGAAGGCCGGGACGTGCAAGGGGGGAGGTCCGCGCTATCCCGACATGAATCGGGACAAGCAGGCGCTGGTGGGCGTCACCTGGTACCAGGCCAAGGCGTATTGCGAGGCACAGGGGAAGCGCTTGCCCACAGAAGCCGAGTGGGAGAAGGCGGCGCGCGGGCCAGATGGCGACATCAACCCCTGGGGCAACGAGGACGCCACCTGTGAGCGAGCGGTCATCCGCAACAAGAAGCGCAAGACCAGCTGTGGAGTTCGGCAGAAGACCAAAGACGGCAAGTACGGCAAGAAGGCCAGCATCGGACGCCCGTTCGTGGTCGGCTCCAAGCCAGTGGGCCGTTACGGGCTGTACGACATGGTGGGCAACGCCGAGGAGTGGGTCGCCGACTGGTACAGCTGGAACTGGAATCGGTGCGGGAAGGCCTGCCGCGGCAAAGACCCGAAGGGACCCTGTGGTGGCAAGGCGCGATGCCCCGGCTACACCCACAAGGTGGTCCGGGGCGGCAGCTGGTTCTGGCCGAAGTGCGCAGCCACCGGCTACCACCGTCGTCCCCACGTGCCCAAGAACCGACCGTTTCACCATTTCGGGTTTCGGTGTGCCGCGTCGTTGGAGCAGGCCAGGGCGCTGTCGGGTAAGAAGTAGCGCGGCTGCGTCGTTTGACACTGTCTGCGGCCCGTCGCAGCATCTTCGAGCGCTGATTGACCCGAACGAACTGAGGCGCTGGAGGTAAGCTGCCGTGACGGAGCTTGTCGGGACCCGGGTCCCGCGCAAAGAAGGCATGGACAAGGTCAAGGGCGTCGCCAAGTACGTCGACGACCTCACCCGCGAGGGGCTGCTCCACGGAGTCACCGTGCGGTCGCCCAAGCCACGCGGGCGCATCATCGACATCCGCTTCGAGGGTGACCTTCCCTGGGACGACATCGTGGTCGTCACCGCCAAGGACATCGCGGAGATGGGCGGTCTCAACGTGGTCACCCTGATGATCGACGATCAGCCCTACCTTGCCGACGGCTACGTCAACCACGCCGAAGAGGCGGTGGTCTTGCTGGCGCACCCCGACAAGTACGTCGTGGAGGAGGCCCGCAAGCACGTCGTCATCGACATCGAGGACGCGCCGCCGGTCTTCACGATTGCCGAGGCGGTCGCGCAGAAGCATGTCGTGTGGGGCGAGGACAACCTTCAGAAGGAATTCCTCATCGACAAGGGCGACGTCGATACCGTGTGGGACACGGCGCCCATCGTGGTCGAAGGCGAGTACGAGACGGGCGCTCAGGAGCAGCTCTACATCGAGACCCAGGGCATCATCGCCGAGTGGGATGACGCCGGAGGCGCCACCATCGAAGGCTCGCTGCAGTGCCCCTACTACGTGCAGAAGGCCATCAAGCGGCTGTTCGACCTGCCGGACAAGAAGGTGCGGGTCATCCAGGCGACGACCGGCGGCGGGTTTGGCGGTAAGGAAGAGTATCCCTCGATGATCTCGGGGCACGCGCTGCTGCTGGCGCGCAAGTCCGGCAAGCCGGTCAAGATCATCTACGACCGGGCCGAGGACATGGTGGCGACCACCAAGCGGCATCCATCGTGGACGCGGCACCGCACGGCGCTGGATGCCGATGGCCACCTGCTGGCGATGGACGTCGACTTCATCATCGACGGCGGGGCCTACGTGACGCTGTCGCCGGTCGTCCTGTCCCGCGGCGTCATCCACGCCAGCGGCCCGTACCGCTGCGACAATATCCGCATCCGCGGCCGCAGCGTGGCCACGAACCTGCCACCCCATGGCGCGTTCCGAGGCTTCGGAGCGCCGCAGTCGATCTTCGCGCTCGAGCGCCACATCGACAAATGCGCCAAGGCAGCAGGGCTCGAGCCGGACGAGTTTCGGCGGCGAAACCTGATGAAGCAGGGTGACACCACCGCGACCGGGCAGGAGATCAAAGAGGAGATCGACCTCGACGCCCTGCTGGGGTCGGCCCTCGACAAGGCCGGTTGGGCCGAGAAGCGAGCCCGCTTTGCGGCCCACAACGCCGACCCCAACACCACCGTCAAGCGGGGGATGGGGCTGGTGACCTTCTACCACGGCAGTGGCTTCACCGGGTCCGGTGAGGTCCACCTGGCCTCGGTGGTGCATGCCCGCGCCCACACCGACGGCAAGGTCGAGATCCTCGCCGCCTCGACCGAGATTGGTCAGGGCACCCAGACGATCTTCTCGCAGATTGCGGCCCAGGCGCTGGACCTGCCGTACGACAACATCCTGATTGCGCAGCCCGATACAGCGGCGGTCCCCGACAGCGGGCCGACCGTGGCGTCGCGTACCACGATGGTCGTCGGCAAACTTGTCGAGCGGGTGGCGGTCAAGATCCGAGAAACGCTGCAGGCGTCGGGGCACCTCGCTGCCGAGTACGACGCGGAGTCCTTCGCCGCGGCCTGCCAGGCGTACACCGCCGAGCATGGGGAGCTTTTAGCCAAGGTGAAATACACCCCTCCACCCGGGATCGTCTGGGACGACAAGACCTACAAGGGGTCGGCCTATGCGGCCTATGGATGGGCAGCCTACGTGGCCGAAGTCAGCGTCGACACGGTGACCTGGGAGGCGCGGGTCGAGGACTTCGTGGCGGTCCAGGACATCGGCAAGGTCATCCACCCCGTGCTGGCCGCCGGCCAGGTGGAGGGCGGGGTGGCGCAGGCCATCGGCCTCGGCATCTATGAGGACGTGAAGTGGCGTGACGGCAAGATGTGGAACAACCGGATGACCAACTACATCATGCCGACGTCGGTGGACCTTCCCGAGATTCGGGTGTTCTTCAAAGAGGTCCCCTTCGAGTACGGGCCGTCCGGCGCCAAAGGGGTCGGCGAGCTCCCCATGGACGGGCCGGCGCCCGCCATCATCAACGGCATCTGTGACGCCCTCGGGGTGGAGCTGGATGTCTGCCCGGCGGTGCCAGAGCGCATCTTCGAGGCCATGGCCAAGCAGGCCGATTCGAGCGAGGGAGGTCGCGCAGCGTGAGCAAGACCACGATTACGTTCAGCCTCAACGGTGAGGAGACCACTGTCGAGGACTACCCCATGGCCCGCTTCCTCGATGTTTTGCGGACCAACGTGGGTCTGACGGGCACCAAGGAAGGGTGCGGCGAGGGCGAGTGCGGTGCGTGCTCGGTCTACATCGACGGCGTCATGGTCAACTCCTGCCTGGTCCCCTTCGTGCAGGTGGCGGGCAGCGACGTCCAGACCATCGAAGGGGTCACGGCCAAGCCGCAGAACCTGGCGGTGGCCGAGGCCTTCGTGAAAGAAAATGGCGCACAGTGCGGCATCTGCACACCCGGCATGGTCCTGGCTGCGGTGGCGCTGCTCGATGAGGAGGAGGCGCCCAGCCGCGACCGGATCCGCGAAGCGCTGGGTGGCAACCTGTGCCGCTGTACCGGCTACATGAAGATCCTCGACGCGGTCGAGAAGGCCGTCGCGGCGGGTCGGGAGGCAGGCGCATGAGAGGCAATGTACCTGCGTTCGACGTCGAGGTGCCGGCGGACCTGAACGACGCGCTGGCGCGACTTCAGGCGAGCCCCGAGCTTCAGCCGCTGGCCGGCGGTACCGACGTGATGGTGCTGCTGGAGGCGGGGCATCTCGAGCCTGGTCGCTACATGAGCATCTGGGGGCTCGACGAGCTCCGCGGCATCGATGTTGGCGACGACGAGGTCCGCGTGGGCGCGTTGACGCGCTACCGCGACGTGATCCGACACCCCATCTTCGGGGCCGAGTACCCGATGATGGTCGAGGCCGCCCGACTCAGTGGCGCTGCGGCGATTCAGAATCGGGGCACGCTGGGAGGCAACATCGTCAACGCCTCCCCGGCGGCCGATACGCCACCGTGTCTGATGGTGTACGAAGCCGAGGTGGAGCTCCGTAGCGCCGCGGGAACGCGACGGGTGCCCTACACGACGTTCCACAAGGGCTACAAACAGATGGACCGGCAGCCTGACGAGTTGCTGACGGCGATCTATCTGCCCCGCAAGCCGGGCGGGGAGGGCGCGGTAAATCACTACCGCAAGGTCGGAACCCGCAAGGCCCAGGCGATCTCGAAGGTCGTGTTCGCGGGCCTGGGGCGCGCCGAGGATGGCGTCGTGACCTTGTGCCGCATGGCGCTGGGGTCGGTGGCGGCCACGGTCGTCCGCTGTCCCAAGGCCGAGGCAGCGCTGACGGGGCTCTCCGTGGCGGAGGCTGCCGATAAGGCGGCCGCCCTGGTCAGCGCAGAGGTGACGCCCATCGACGACGTGCGCTCGACGAGCGAGTACCGCGCCGCCATCAGCGGGCGCGTGGCGGCGGAGTTCATTCGCCAGCTCGGGTAGCCCGGTACGCGGTTTTCGCTATACTTCCGGTAACGAACGACTGATAGCCGAGGGGAACACGTGCTGCGTCTCTGGATTACGCTGGTCGAAAACGGCGAGGACAAGCTGACGCTGGCATTGCCCCCCCGGGCGAGCTGGATGATCGGCCGTGACGAGTCGATGAACGAGCTCGTGCTGCACGAGGCCGGGGTGAGCCGGCTGCATGCGCGGCTCGTGTTTCAGGAGAGTCGCTACGTCCTGCAGGACGTGCACTCCAAGGCGGGCACGCTGGTCAACGACGAAAAGGTCGAGGGGCTGCATGAGCTGGCCAATGGCGACGTCTTCACCGTCGGCACGTCGACGTTTCGTTGCCGCCTGGCGGAATGGAGCATGGCCGACGAGGACGAACACACCGAAACTCTTCTCGGGTAGCGCACATGCCTCAAATCGTCGCTGATGACCTGCAGGCCGCTGCCCGGCTCCTCCGTACCCGCATCGCTGGGGCTGCGTTGGGGCGGTACCTGAGACGACGCCTGAGCAGCCGCCGCGCCGACGTCGCCAAGAACCTCGAGCCCCTGGTTCGCCGCAAGCCGGAACGCTGGGCCGCCGGATGGACCACCACCGATCCCACAGTCTGGCGCCCCAGCCGTGCCGCAAGGCGGGATGGACCGCTGGCCGGAAAGCGCCTGGTCATCAAGGACAGCCTGGACGTCCGTGGTGCCGCCCGCAGCTCCGGCGGGATGGTGGGGCGTGGCGTGGCTGTGGCCGACTCGGCGCTGGTGGAGCGCGCTCGAGAGGGCGGCGCCCTCATCGTCGGTAAGGTTCAGATGACCGAACTCGGCGTTGGTGGCCTGGGCGTCCAGACTCACTATGGCACCCTGGATAATCCACTGGCGCCGGGGCACCTGCCGGGCGGCAGCAGCTCAGGCACCGCGGTCGCCATTGCCAGCGGCATGGCGGACATGGGCATCGGTACCGACGCCCTGGGCAGCGTTCGGATTCCCGCCGCGTTCTGTGGGCTCGTGGGCCTCAAGCCGACCCACGGTGCCCTGTCGCTGCGGGGATACGACACCGTCGCCCCAAGCCTCGACTGCCCCGGCCCGATGGCCAGGACTGCAGAGGAGTGCGCTGCGCTGTGGCGTGTCATGAGCGACAGCACCCGGACTCCCTGGGGGGTCACCGCCCGCGCGCCCAAGCGCATCGGAGTGGTGGAGCAGCTGGGCGCGGTACCTGTGTGGCAGCCCATTGCTGACGCTCAGGCGAAGGTGCTCAAGAAGCTCGGCAGCAAGTTGGTCGAGGTGAAGGTTGCGACGGCACCCGCCGCGACCACCGCCGGGGCCATTTGCGGAGCCCGTGAGCTGGCCGACGCCATCGCGGTCCAGAACGTGGGCGTCGAGCACGCAGCCCCGCTGGTTGCATTCAGCGTGGCTATGGGCCGCTCGGTGAAGACAAGCCTCTACGACCAGGCGCTGGGAGTGCGTCACCGCCTGCGTCAGGAGGTCTTGGCCGCGCTCGATGGCGTCGATGTATTGGCCATGCCCACGACGGCGATTCCGCCGCTGGCGCTGACGACCCATCTGGCTCAGGGAGGCGCTGACACGGACGCCATGAAGGCCGTTGGCGCGTTCACCCCGTTGGCCAGCGTGACCGGCCTGCCGGCCATCAGCATCCCCATCGGCGAGAGCCCCGACGGGCGTCCGCTGGCCATGATGCTCGTGGCGCGTCCCGGTGGCGAGGAGCGTCTTCTGTCGGCGGCGGCGGCGGTCGAGCAGATTCTCTAGGTTGGGGTGAGCTGACCCACACCTCTGGCCGGGGCGTGGGTCATATGCCACAGGCATGCCGCGCGCCTAAGGGGGAGGGGCCCGGTAGTCGGGTCCGAGCGCGGCTGGCACGTGGCTTGTAAGGTCCTATGGGACGAACCACAACCCGGAGCGCACGATGGCCGACCTGTTCAAACACGTTCTGGTGGGTACCGACCTCAGCGGCTCGGAGCGGGGTACCTACCCCTGGGCGGCGCTCTTCGCCGACCGGTGTGACGCGCGTCTGACGGTCCTGCACGCCGACGAAGTGGACAAGAGCACGCTCGACGTCATCGCCGGGTTCGAGGACTTCATCGGCATGCTCAGCTCGCTACGCGGCAAGCGCGTCGAGGAGTGCAAGCAGGACTTCGAGTCGCTACAGGTGGACGCCGACCTCGTCGTGCGCCAGGGAGCCGCCAAGCGAGTCATCGCAGGCTACGCCGAGGACGAAGGGGTGGACCTCATCGTCGTCGGCAAGCACACCCTGAGTGACGGCACGACCAAACCGCTGGGGTCGAATCTGTCGCGCGTGTTGCACCACACCCGCCTGCCTGTGCTCGTGATTCCCGTCTTTGACGACGATGACGACCACAAGGCGATGGAGATGCCCGTCATCAAACGGGTGTTGACCCCCACCGATCTGGGGCCGGTAAGCCGCGAAGCGGTGCTCTTCGCCGCGCGGATGACGCTCCACCTGTACAACGACGTCGAGCTGACCGTCGGCCACGCGGTGGACTGGCCCACGACGGGGCCGATCGGGCTGCCGTCCACGGCCTTGGAGCTGCTGACCGAAGACGCTGAGTCCCATCTGGCGCAGTTGCTCTCGGACATCGGCGAGCCCAACGCGTTGACCATCAAGACCCAGGTCGAAGCGGGGAGGGCGGTGGACGTCCTGCTGAAGATGGCCGACGACATCGACGCCGACCTGATCATCGTCCCGTCATCGGGCAAGGGAGCGTTCTCGCGGTTCTTGCTGGGAAGCACGACGGATCGGCTCATCAAACAGACCACCCGGCCTGTCCTGATGCTGCCGCCGTCGTTCCTGATGCCGGCGGACGACGAGGAGTAGGGAGCGGCCCAGAGCTCGATGAGGGTGTCTGGGTCGAGTTGATTTCCGGGTGGACGATCTGATTCGCCCCCCAACCCCCCGCTGGGCTGATGGTTGATCACATCTCTGGATCCAGTTGATTTCCTGGTGGACGTTGGATGGCGGGACGATCGGATTCGCCCCCCCCCCACCCCCGCTGGGGGGGCTCCGCACCGCTGTCGGGGCGCCACTCCAACTCCGGGCTCACTCCCAATGATGGCTCGCTCCATACGTCCGGAGCTGGCGGGCGTCCGACTTTGTCGGATGCTCCGTACTCGCGAAGATGGCTAGGTCTGCTCGACCGCTCGGAGGTAGTCGGCTGGGGTGTTGATGTCCCAGCGGACCGGGACGTCGACGTCTACGAGGGTCGCCCGGTCGCGGAGCGGGGTCACCACATCCCGGAGCCCCTGGTCGAGCTTGCTGCAGTCACGCAGCCATCGCCAGGTGTCGCGACCCAGTAGGATAGGGTGGCCCGTCCTGCCGTCGCTGCCCCTCGGCAACACCAACGGCGGACCCGGCGGGACGCCCACGAGTGCGTTGAGGACCTCAGGCCTCAAGGGTTGGTCGACGGCCACGACGAGTACGCCGTCGACCGCGTCTGGCAGTGCATGTGCTCCAGCCTCGATGGAGCCCGAGCGACCAGCCTCCCAGTCGTCGTTGTGGACCCTTCGCAGGCGCCCTGTGGCATCCTCGGGCAGAGCGCCCGCCACCTCTTCGCCGCGCGACCCCGTGACCACCACCACCGGGTCGAAGTTTGCCTCGAGGAGGCGGAGGCACTGGTGCTGGACCAGCGGGACGCCGCCCCAGTCGATGAGCGCCTTGTGGTCGCGGCCCATGCGCGACGATGCCCCCGCCGCTGTCACGAGAGCGGCCAGCCGGCGCCCGCTGGGGGCGTCAGTTCTCACCCACGGCCTTGACGCCCTTGAGCGTCGCGAGCTCACGAAGGCGGTCGACCCCCAACGCGAGGCTGTGAGCGTGACGGCCGTGGCGTTCGGCCTGGATCTCCGAGAGGATCGACAGGGCCACCGCCTCGGGCTCCCTGCCGCCAAGGTCCAAGCCGATCGGCGCGCGATAGCGCTCGACCAGGGCCTCGAACCGGTCCGGGTCGCGCTCGGCCAGCTGACGCAGCAGGGTGATGGCCTTTCGCTTGCTCGCGACCACGCCGACGTAGCGGGCCTCGCTATCGGCGGCCGCAGCCATGACCTCGAGGTCGCCCTCGGGGGTGGCGATCACGACGTAGGTGTGTTCATCGGCGCCATGCTCGGCCAGCCACGCAGCCGGATCACCGTGGGCCAACCGCACGTCGTTATCCGGGTAATGGTCGCGGTTGAGCCAGTCGTCCCGGTCATCCACCACCGTAACCACGTAACCGAGCCCCTTGCTCATCGCCGCCAGCGCGATGTTGATGTGACCTGCGCCCATCAGCAGAAGACGCGGGGCAGGGCAGTGGACGTCGATAAACACCTCCACGGAGCCGCCACAGTTCATCCCGATTCCACCCGCTTCCTCGGGCGTCAGCTTGGCCACCACCGAGGTGCTCTTGCCGGCAGCGATGGCGTCCGCCGCAGCGGCCAACGCGTCATGTTCGATCCGGCCGCCTCCGATCGTGCCAGCCAGGAGGCGTCCGTCAGCGGCAACCAGCATCTTGGCCCCGATTTCGTTGGGGACGGAGCCGGTGGCCTTGACGATGGTGGCCAGGGCGAAGGGGGTCTCAGCCTCAGAGAGTTCGGCGAGAATGCGGAAGAGGTCGGTCGGAGTAGGCATAGGGGCCGCAGTATAGGCGAAAAACTCGCGAGGGCAGGCACCCGGTCCTAGGCTGGTGGCGCCTGCCATGAATACTAAAGAAACCAAGAAGATTTTTGAGGGGTTGCCGCGCTGGCCCAGCCGGGGTCGTCGCAGCGACGCGGACACCACCATGGACTGGGGCGCCCCACGGGTGCTCGATGGTCCGCCGACCGAGCAGATGCGCCGAAAACCGCGACGGATCTACCCGCCGACCGAGCCGATGCTTCGGTTGCCAGGTCTGCGCGTGGCGACGGCCGTCGCCGCGGGGGTGGCTGCTGGCGTCGTGCCCGTGGCGCGGGCCGCGGTCAAGCCCGTCGAACTCGCATTCGTCGAGCCGGGGCCCATCCCCCGGTTCCTGGAGTGGCTGTTCGCCGGCGGAGTGGCCGGGCTGATGGTCGGTTGGATCGACGGCTACTGGGCGGCGACTCGCAGCGGACTGGAGACGCTCAGCGTGTCCGGCTACCGATCCACAATCATCCTGGCGGTGCTGCTGGCGGTCGTTGGGTGCTCCCTGCTGGCGGCCGTCACGTGGCCCTTCGCTGCGGCCCTGTATCGTCGAAACATCCCGGCGCAGGCGCTAGGGCTCGGTAAGCGCTTCTGGAAGCCGCTGGCTATGGTGGGCAGCGCCGCGGCGGTGGCCTTCGTCATCTGGGGGCAGTACGTCGGTCTCCAGTGGGCAGCCATCGATATCCGGCTGCCGGTCCTCATCGCCGTGGATCTCGCCGTGTTCTTCGCAGTCCGCTACGGCGTGCGGAATTGGCCCGATGGCGGGGTCGCCACGGGCCTCTTCGGTCTGGCCGGTGCCCTCGTGATACTGACCGCTGGCTACTACGTGCTGCCTGACGGCCGTTCCGAAGCGCTGACCCGGCTCGGCGGTGAGTCGGCGGCCTCTGGCAAGTTCCTGCTGGGGGCCCGTTTCCTGGCCGATGCCGACGGTGACGGCCACCCCGCTGGCCTCTGCGTCGAAGACTGCGACTGTGACGACAGCAACGACGCCATCCACCCCGGGGCGCGGGACATCGTCGACAACGGCATCGATGAAGATTGCGATGGCATCGACGCCACCTCGGCCGACCGTGCCGCGTATGCCGCGCTGGTAGACAAGCAGATGCCCAGTGTCGTGGCGACGACCGCGGCACCTCCCCCCCGAAACAGCAGCGACCTGGTCCTGGATCTGGACGTGGCCGACGCGACCGGCACCAAGACGCCGAACATCGTCTTCATCGTGGTCGACACCCTGCGCGCCGATCACCTCGGTCACTATGGCTACAAGCGCCCCGTGAGTCCGAATCTGGACGCGCTGGCGGAGCGGGGCGTGGTGTTCGACCAGGCCCGCGCCACCGGTCCCCAGACCCGCTTTTCGGTGCCGCCGATGCTGACCGGCAAGTACTTCACCGAAATCGAGCGAACGACCGGCGGGTGGCCCGCGGTGCGGCTCAAAGAGAAGCTGATCGCCGAGCGGCTCGCCGAGCGCGGCTACCAGACGGCCGCGGTGCACTCCATCGCCTACTTCAAGAAGTGGTCGGGCATGGCGCAGGGCATGGAGACCCACAATGTCCGTTGCGCCAAGGGGCGGACGTCGCGCAGCAGCGACTGCGTGACCGACGAGACGCTGAAGTGGTTCGACACCAAGCGCGATGCCAACCGCCCGTTCTTCCTCTGGGCCTACTACGGCGACCCCCACGCTCCCTACCTGCGCCACGACGAGGTGCCCGGCTATGGCAACAAGCCGGCCGACATCTACGACCAGGAGGTGCAGTTCACCGACATGCACATCGGACGTCTGATGCAGGGCATGAAGGCGCGGGGCGTGGATGTCGATAACACCTACTTCGTCGTCACCAGCGACCACGGCGAGGGGCTCGACACCCACAAGGACCACGGCCACCTCTACCACGGCGCGACGCTGTTCGATGAGGTCATCCGGGTGCCGCTGCTCATCGCCGGACCTGGGTTCGAGGCGGGGCGGGTGCAGACCCCTGTGTCGCTCCTGGATCTAACCCCGACGTTCATGCACTTCGCCGGCGATACCAACGCCAACGCCATCAAGGACTTCCGCGGGGTGTCGCTGATGCCCTGGCTGCTGGGCGACACCGCCGCCAATCGCGGGCCGATCTTCTTCGAGAAGCAGAAGGCCGACGCGCTGCCCCAGAAGGGCATGGTGATGTGGCCCTACAAGGTCGTCCTCGTGCTGCCGTACATGAAGCTCAAGATCTACGATTTGGAGAAGGACCCGCAGGAGAAGGTGAACCTCAAGAAGGACCTTCCGCCCGAGCAGGTCCGCAAGCTGGTTGGGACTTTGAAGTACTGGATGAACGAAGGCCTGCAGCCGGTGAAGCCGGTCGCGCCCTCGGGCAACGGGTTCGAGACGAAGTAGCTTCATCCCAACTCAGACAAAACGAAGGCCGCGCAGATTGCGCGGCCTTCGCTGTTTCAGGGGTTGGCTAAGCGTAGGACGGTACGCGGACGCGGCCGTCTTTGGAGCGATCGCGGGCCTTGGGAGCCTGCTCGGGACCGGCGGCGCGGAGCCACCGGGTCCCCCGGACACGGGCGTAGCAGATGACCGCGATGACGATGATCTCGGCCAGCAGCCCGACCCAGGCGCCGAGAGCGCCCAGGCCGACGCCGATGGCCAACCCGTACCCCAGCGGCAGCTTCACCAGCCACGCCGTCGTCACTCCGGACACCATGACGAAGCGGGTGTCGCCGGCCCCATTCAGGGCACCCTGGGCGACCATCGCCAAGGCGTCGAAGATCTGGAACGCCGCGGCCACCCACAGCAGCTCGATGCCGATGGCCTGGACCTCGGGTCCCGGCGAAAACGGTGCCAGCAACAGCTCCGGAATCAGCAGGAAGAAGACCCCACAGCCGACCATGATGGCCATGCTGATCTGCAGCGCCGCCGTGAACGTCTGACGCGCCAGCTCCGGACGCCGCGCACCCACCGCCTGGCCCACCAGGACAGCCGCGGCCTCGTGCATGCCGTAGCCCGGCAGGAACGAGACGCTGATGATGCGCACGACCATGATGTGGGCCGCCAGATCGGCCTCGCCCGCTGCGGACAACACCGCAGAGAAGACGGTGAAGCTACCCACCTCGAGGGTGCCGCGGACGCCGATGGGGAGCCCGATGCGCGTGATCCATCGCATCAGGTCCGGTCTCAACGCCGGCGAGACGCCGCGGAGGTGAGGCCACGTCTTGTAGGCCATGAAGCCACAGCCGACGGCCATGCTCAGAACCGTCGCCCACGCTGCTCCAGCCACACCGAGCCCGGGGATGCCGAGCGCGGGGAGACCGAAGATGAACAGCGGGTCCAGGGCGATGTTGCTGAGGTTGGCCACCAGCGCCGCCACCATCGGCGTCCGAGTGTCCCCGCGGCCCTGGAAGTAGGCCTGGAAGGCAAACCACCCAAAGGCGAACGGACCGCTCAGCGCGCGAACCGCGAAGTAGGTACTGGCTTTGTCGGACACCGCTTCGGTGCTCGCCAGCGCCGCGAATAGCGGGTCGCTGATGAGGGCCAGCGCGGCTTCCGCGATGCCCAGGCCCACCGCCAACCACACGCCCTGCCAGGCCAACAGCTTGGTCTTGGCGTGGTCGCCGGCACCCGTGGACTGGGCCACGGTGACCTTGACGCCAGACAGGATGCCGCTGCCCAACGCATGGAACGTAAACAGCGTGACCGCCGCGAGGCCGACAGCGCCGACGTACGATGGGTCGTCACCGCCCAACAGCGCGACGTAGACCGTGTCCGCCAGGGCCATGAACGTGTAGCTCAGCATGCCGACGATCATCGGCCAGGCCAGCGTCCAGACCTCGCGGACGCGTATGTGTTCGGGGAGAGTGGTCTCTTTGTTCGGAGTGCTCATGATGCGTGTCCTGGGACTGACGCGCCGACTCCCATGGTGTGAGAGCGTCTCGACCCGAGCTCCTGAAGCGGGTCGTTCTCATGGGACGGCGCGTCGGCCACAACGCGACGGCATTGTGCCGTGCGCGGGTGCGGCCGGTTGTGCGGGGGCGGCGAGTAAGGTCGAAGCGTGTCGAGCGCGCAAAAAGCGCGGGGTCTCAGCAGGCTTTACTCACATCGCCAGGGGATACCGCCGGGCCGAAGCCTTTGGTGCCTTGAGGGGCAGTGCGCAGACGGTCGTACGAGCACATCCAACGCCAGGTGGCCATCGCATTACGATCGGTCATCATGATTGGGCTCCCTTCGTCTCTGCCTTCCAAGGCGGTGCCGGCGGTCCCGCAGGGATGTCACGCCGGGCAGGCATGACGAGGGACACGTCACCGTGATATCTGCACGCTAGCGACGAGATGGGCCGGGTCAACGGGCAGCGTCGATTCTTTTTCCTACGCGCAAGGTAAGCCATGCTCCATGGAGCCATCATCGGTCTCATCGTTGGCCTCATCGTCACGGTCGTGATGACGCGTCGGCGTGCTCAGGCGGGCAAGCGGGTCAATGCAGCGTTCAAGGTCGGCGGCATCCCAGCGGCCCGCGAAGTGCTCGACACGTGGATCCCCCCGGTCACCGGCCCCGTCGCATTGAGCAAGCTGGTCGAAACCCTGGAGCGCATGGCCGCGCTGGCCTACCTCGAGGACCTCGAGTCGCTGGAGACAGAGCTGGGGCTTGCTGAGGGACCGTTGACGGTGACCGTCCAGGTGAGAGCCATGGGTATGGTCGGCATGGCCGTCAAAGGCGACGACGCGGCGCTGTGGGCCGAGAAGCTGGAGGCGGAGGCCGTTCGGGTCGAGACCGAGGGTGGCGCCATGCTGAAGCTGGTCAAGACCAACACGCGCAACATGGCCGATGTGGTCAAGGAGCTTGCGGGGCAGGGAGAGGCTGGGTCGGACCAGAAAGCGAAGCTAGCCTCGTATGCCGGCAAGATGGGGCCTTTCATCGCGCCGCTCCTGTATCAGCTGCTGGCGGACGCGACGGACGCTTCAGAGGGCAACTCCGACCAGTATCGCTCGCTCTGCACGGCAGCCATCCAGAGTTTGTAGCGTCAGCGTCATCACCGCTTGCGCTGCATCAAGCTCCAGTACTGGACCATGTTCTTGTAGGGCTCGGTGGCTCGGTGCTCCAGCTCCACCGTCAGGACCACGCCATCGACGGTCACCTTGCGCTCGATGATGGTGCCCTCGGCCCAGACGAGGCCCTCGCTGACCGGCTCACCCGGCACGCCCACCTTGACCTGAATGCCTCCGCGCAGGTCGGCCACGTAATTGGGAACCCGCATTTCCACCAAGGACATCCCCACAGCCTTGACCAGCGCCGAGCAGCTCGTCGTGCTGCTGATGAGCTGGCCCTGTGCTTCAGGGCGCTGAAACATGGGGAGGTGGGAGCGGCTGGAGGGGCGCTTGCGGACCTCGGCTGACTGCGTGGGCTGGTTGATCGCCGCCAGCTCGGCCGTGATGAACGGGCGACGCGGCGTCGCCACGGGCTTGGTCAACTCATCCTCCAGGAGGTCGTCGATGCTGCGCCCGCTACCTTCTGGCACCTGAAGGTCCTGGGTGACGAACTCGCCCGTCGGCCGATGCGCCGCCTTTCGCCGACGCATCGCCTGCAGTCGCTGCATGGTGCGCAGGCGATCGCGCCGTGAGGCGCTGGACTGGGTCGTAGCCTCCAGGGCCTTTTCCAGGGCTTCCACCATCTGGGCGCAGCTGGGCCGGTAGTCCGGCTGCTTGTTGAGCATGGTGTCCAGCAGTCTTGCCACCGACACGCCCACCCGCTCGACCACCTCGTCTGGAAGCGGAGGCGGCTCCTCGTTGACGTGTTTGTACACGGTGGTGAACGCGCTGAGGTTGCCGAATGGCGGGGCGCCCGAGAGCATCTCGTAGAGCACACACCCCAGCGAGTACATGTCGCTGGCCCAGCTCGCCACCGAGCCGCCCGCGATCTCGGGGGCCATGTAGGCGGGCGTGCCGATGATCTGACCGGCGCCTGTGATGGCCATCCCGTCGGCGTTCTTGGCAACGCCAAAGTCGAGCAGGGTCACCACGTCTTTCTGACCAAACTGGTCGGTGAGCATGATGTTGGCCGGCTTGACGTCTCGGTGGGTGATTCCGGCGTCGTGCGCTTCGGCGAGGCTACCAGCCACCTGCCGCAAGATGCGCACGATACGCTCCAGGGGCAGCGCGCCGAGCTCGTCCAGCAGTTGCCGCAGGGTGCGGCCCCGGACGTATTTCATCACCAGGAACAGTCGCCCATCGTCGGTCGAGCCGAAGTCGTACAGGATGATGGTGTTGGGGTGCTCCAGCTGGGCGATGACCTCGGCTTCGTTCGTGAAGCGGGCGATGACCGAACGCAGGCTCTCGCCTTTGACCGGACGCATGACCTTGATGGCGACTTCGCGCTTCAGCGGGAACTGGCGGGCGCGGTAGACCCAGCCCATCGTCCCCTCGCCGATCACTTCCTCGACGAGGTACTTTCCCCCCAGGGTGACCCCAAGAAGGTCGGTTCCCTGGTCTGGCTCTACCTCGGACAACCCAGCAGCATGTCTCCTGGAACGGCTGTTAATGCCGTTCACACCTGACGGTAACAGAAACTGTCGTCAGATGTCGCCCCATCATCAAGCGGACGGGGCACACACGTCGTCAGGGAAGCTCGACCACCTGCAGGGTGTAAGCCCCTGCGTCGTTGAAGATGTTGTCGGCGCCGTCCACGACGATGAACACCGTCTGCCCCGAGGTCAGACTCACCGTCGCGCTGTTGGGCAGGGGGTGGTGTCCATCCCCACTGGCCACGCAGGTCTCGGCCAGGGCGGCGCAGTCGGTCGCGACGTAGATGGCGGCGTCCCAGTCTTCGTCGGTGAAGACATCGACGCGGTAGTTGCCGTCGGCCGGCGCGGTGAAGCTCCAGGCCTGGTCGTTGGAGCCGCGTCCCTTCTCGCTGAAGCCAGGGCACTGGCCATCGCCGATTCCGTAGTGGTTGAGTGCGTCACTGGTGTCGCCCGTAGCGCTGAACGGCACCTGGTCGACCACGAAGGGAGTCGCGCAGGCGTTGCCCTCAATGGTGGCGGGGTCGGTGCACGTTCCGCCGATGCAGAGGTCGGCGGGAAGGCTGCAGGTCCCGCACGAGCCACCGCAGCCATCGCTGCCGCAGTTCTTGTCGGTGCAATCCGCAAAACAGGTGTTGTCGACCCGAAAGGTGTAGCCGCCGCTGGCGCTGGTTCCGGCTGGGGCGCCGTCCACGATGAAGTAGACGGTCTCGCCGTCGGCGACCTGGATGTCCAGGCTCTTTGTGCCCGGCCCGGCCACGCAACTGCCAGCCATGTCGCTGCAGTCGGTCACTGCGTACAGCTGCGCGTCCCAGCTGGCGGTGACCCAGGCGGTGTAGGGCCCCGCCTGGCTGGGCGAGAACTGGTAGACCACGTTGGGCGATGCGTCACCGGTTACCGTCGCTTCGCAGGCGTTGCTGTACTGCGAGTCGAAGCTACCGGTGTTGCCGTCGTGCTTGTAGGGGAGGCCGCCGACGTTGCGAGGAACCTCGCAGCTGTAGCCGAGCGTGGTCACGCATTGGCCGCCCGAGCAGCTCTCGAACTGCCCGCAGCTGCCGCACGTCCCACCGCAGCCATCGCTACCACACTGCTTGTTGGTGCAGTTCGGGGTGCACTCCGACACCGTCAGGGTGTACGAGCCGGCCAGGTTGGAGGAGTTGTTCCGCCCGTCGACGATGATGAACACCTGCTCATCCTGGTTGAGGGTGGGGAAGATCACCTCGTCCTTGTTCTTGCCCTGGTCTTCCCGCGCGATGATGCAGGTGTTGTCGACGTCGTCGCAGTCGGTGACGACATACAGGTTCGAGTCGAAGTTGCTGTCCACCTTGATGCGATAGATGGCGGTGCTCGGTGGCGTGAAGGCGTAGGCGGTGTCGTTGGAGCCCTTGCCGCGCTCACCGCTCTGGCCCGGGCACGAGTTCGCGCTGTAGCCATACTCGTTGTACATCGTGCTGGTGGTCGTGCCGTGGGAGTAGGGCAGCGCGTCCACGACGAAGGGGTCGTCGCAGGTGTCGCCCTGCACGATCGGCTCGCAGACCGATGTGGTCGTGCAGACCTCGGGGAAGGGCACGCACGAGGTGTCGGAGACGCACCGGGTCGCCCCCTCGCAGCTGCCGCAGGATCCCCCGCAGCCGTCTCCACCGCAGGCTTTGTCCTCGCACTGGGGCTGACACTGGTCGATGCGGAGCGCGTAGGCGCCCTCGTCGGAGCTGTCGAGGTAGCCGTCGACGATGACGAACAGCTGCTGACCGGCGGTCAGGTCCAGCTGGACGAACTCACCGCCGCCCCGACGGTCGCCACCGAGGCAGCTGCCCGCGATGTCTGCGCAATCCTCGACGATATAGAGGTTGCCGGGATAGTCGGCGTCCAACGTCAGGTCGTACAGCCCGTCGGTCGGTACGTTCCAGCTGTACACCACCTCGGCGGAGCCGTTGCCGTACGCCGCGTTCACCCCGGGGCAGTCCCCGGCCTGGTAGCCGTAAAGGTTGTCGAAGCCCTGGTTGGTGTTGCCAGTGGCCGTGAAGGGCAGGCTGCCGACCGCGATGGGGTCGGCGCAGCTGTCGCCGGCGCCGGCCGCCTGGCACATACCGTCGGCATCACAAAACTCGCCCGACCCACAGTCGCCGCAGCTGCCACAGCCCCAGTTGCCGCACTCGCGGGAGCCACAGTCGAGCTCCTGGCAGCTTTGCGAGACCGTCAGCTTGTAGCTGCCCTTGTCGCCGAGGTTGACGCCGTCGACGATGATGAAGACGGTCTCGCCGGTCGTGAGCGACAGGGTGTTGTCGGTGCCACTGGCCAGGCAGCTGCTGCCGATGTCGGCGCAGTCCGAGGTCAGGTAGACCCGGTTTGGCTTGGGGCGTGGGGTCTTATCGTTGATGTCTGGCTCGTAGGTCACGCGGAAGCGGTAGTTGCCGTCCTCGGTCGCAGTGAAGCTCCAGGCCTGGTCCCGGCGCCCTGCGCCCTGGTCGTTGCCGCCGCAGCCGCTCGATGAATAGTCGTCCGCGGCCAGGGTCGTGTCGCCGATGACCTCGACGGGCAGCACGCTGGGGTCGATGACGCCGGCGTCGGCGCAGGATTCACCGGCGGCGAGGCTGCTGCCCCCAGTTACCTTCTGGTCGCCCAGCCCCAGGGTCACCGGCTCGGTGTCGCTGACCAGCGTGCGGAAGAACTCGCGCCACAGGGCTTGTGCCTCGGGGTGGTCCAGCGCCACCCAGTGGTCGCCTTCCTGGTACTGCTTGAGCGCAGCGGTCCGCGCGTCCGCGCCGGTGCCCACGTTCAGGGAGACCGGCAGGTCAAGGATCGGCAGGCCCTGCAGCTCATGGGACTCGCTGACCTTGGCCAGATCGTTGACCAACGGCAGCTGACCCGCGGCACCGAGAGCATCCGCGCCCACCGCCGGGGAGGCGTGGTCCTCGATGCCCTCGGTCATGAAGATGTGGGCGCCTGGGCCGCCACCCTTGGGGGACAGCCAGTAGGGGGAGTAGTTGACCGGGTCGGTGGTGTCGACGAGGGTCTGGACGAGGCTCAGCGCCGGGTGGAAGGCGTCGATGTCTGCGCTGAGCACGCCCAGGGCCAGCTTGACCAGGTTCTTCAGGTCCGTGGGATCGGTGCGGCGCAGGATGGTTTCCACGAGCACCCCGGCTGCGCCCGACAGGACCGCAGCCTTGGGGATGGGATCGACGCCCATCAGCAAGGCACCGCTGGTGCCGCCGTGGGAGTGCCCGAAGAAGTAGATCTTGTCGGGGTCCAGCTTCACCTCCTGGCCGGCGATGGTGTCGGTGCCGCCCAGGTCGAACTTGCCGTCGACGATCATCCGGTTGAGCGTCATGGAGTCGATGGCCGCCTGCCGGAAGCTCATGCGGCCGGCGGCCCCGTTGAGGAAGTTGAAGCTGTAGAGAACGAGGTCGGTGTAGTTGAGGAATTCCCCGTTGGGGCCGCGAATCCCGTGCAGCGGCTGGTCGATGCACAGCAGTGCCAGGCCTTCGTCGAGCAGAATGGGCGCGCGGCCACGGCACGACTCGTAATCACCACCGGTGCCGTGAGCGTAGTGGACCACGGGCCACCCCTCGGCAGGCATGGGCTTGTCCTTGGGCACGATGAGCAGGAAGCGAATGGTCTCCTGCTCCTGGATGATCGGCACGCCGGCGGCATCCAGCTCCAGGTCGCCTCCCACCTCGGCGTAGGGCTTCTCACCCGACTGGAAGTTGGGTGCGGTGTAGGTGCCGTGGAACTCGCCCCAGACGACCGGCTCCTCCACCGAGTCGAGGTCCGGGGTGTCCAGCGTGTCCAGCAGGTCCCGCGCCTTGCGGAGCTCGCCGGTGGCGTCCTGAGTGGTGAAGCAGGTGGCGCTGGCCACGTCGTCGCGGTTGAGCAGGGCCCCGTTCTGAAGCCAGAACACCAGCGGCTGCAGGGACGGCTCGGTGTCCAGATTGGCTGCGAACTCGGCGCTCTGGCTCAGGTAGTTGCCGTCGGTGTCGCGGGCTGCGCGGGTGACGATCGCGCAGTAGGTCTCGGCCTCCCAGAGCGGCCGGCCAAAGACGGGGCGCATGGCCAGGCTGTTGGTGGTGGTGAAGGGGTCGAGGGGCTCGTCGCCGAACCAGCGGAACACGATCGGCCACTGCTGGCCGAAGCGCGGGCTGGTTGGGGTGACGTTGACCAGCTGCAGCGGTGCAGCGGGGTCGTTCTGGGTCTCGACGGCCGAGGGCATGGTGGTCATGTCGAGCTCTCCGTCGAACTCGAAGTAGACCGAGCTGTTGAGCCCCCAGCCATCCAGGGCCGCATTGCCGACGTCCAGGTAGGACTGGAGCAGCGCATTGTCGTTGGGGTTCGGGAAACTCGACAGATCCGCCTTACCGTCGACGAGCAGGCGGTCGGTGGGCCAACCGATGGCGAGCCAGTCGGTGCCCGCGAGCTCGAACCGCGGAGTCACACCCGCCCCGGTGGTGCTGTAGTCGATGCCCAGTCCCGGACCCTCGTCGACCTCGATGGTCGCATCGGGCACCGGCGTGTCGGCAACAGGGACGTCGTTGGTCGGGACATCGGTGACCGGGACGTCAGTGACGGGAACGTCGGCCGGGCCTCCGTCCGCGTCGGCGACACCGTCGGGGGTGTTGGTCGCGTCGGCATCCGCTGGAGCACCGTCTGGCGTCCCCACGTCGCCCGCACCGTCGGGTGCGGCCGCGTCCAGGCCGACGTCAGCGATGTCCGCTGTGGTCCCCTCCTGGTTGGACGAGGGACAGGCGGCGAGGGTGAGTGAGAGTGCCAGAGCGGCCAGGGCGACAACGCGAGGGGCTGGTGTACGCATAAGTCTTCCAACAATGTGACGGAGGCTGGGGCTTATAGCCCACCGCCGAGTACTGTGGCGAGGGCGTTGTTTGGTCGCAAGCGGGTTCGTGCCGACAGTCCGTCCACATGGGCCCAGGCGCCGTCCCAGCGTAGGTTGCGGTCCGTCGCGCAGAGCTCTACGCGATGTCCCGCCGACTGCCGGCGCATGACGCCCAGGGAGAGTACGGCCCACGGACGCTGCTGGCGCATCGTGTCCTGGAGGCGAGCGAGGCCAGTGTCGTCGACGGTGAGGCGCAGGGTCGTGAGCGGGCCAGGCGTTTCGACGCGGAGGGCGCTCAGGACATCAGGGTCTTCGACGAACGCTCCGCTGGGGTTGTCGTTCACATCGCCGAAGGCCCCAAATCCCGTCAGCAGGAACGGGTGGTTCGTCGAGGAAGTGCCGGCCATGGATGCCCATGCACGGACCGCTCGCGTCACGTGTTTCAGCGTCGTTTCGTGCCTCGGCGCTGACGCGCTGCGCTCACGGTCGTCGGGGATATGAAGGAACCCCACCAGCGCCAGTCCAGCGTCGCTTTGCGCCATGCTCGACAGCCCGCGCGCGGTCTGTTGAACGCAGAAGAAACTGTGCTCGCAGTAGAATCCGCCTGCGTCCTCGCTGAGGTTCAAGTTGTGTTCGATGTTCGCCATGCGTCACACTCTACGACCCAGCGAGTTCATTTCCGTGAACGGGAACGGAAGCCGAAGGTGCAAAACATGATGCGTAGATCCTTGGGAGTTGCGGTCGGCACGGTGTGCCTGGTCCTGGTGGGTTGTACCGACCCGGACGGTACCGGCGACACCGTCACCGGCGATATCAGCACCGATTGCGTGGGCGACGGCTGCACCGGGGGCGGGATCGTCGACCGGTGCACCAATGGCGTCGACGACGATGGCGACGGCACCACCGATTGTGGTGACGAGGACTGCCTGCAGGGCGACGTCGCGCTTTGCGAGGACGGGTTCGAAGAGTCCTGTGACGATGGCTTCGACAATGACGGCGACGGGATCTCCGACTGCAACGACTCCAACTGCAACAACGTGGGCACCTGCGGGCCCTGGGGCGAAAAGATCTGCAACGACGGCATCGACAACGAAGGCGATGGCATCACCGATTGCGATGATCCCGACTGCGCCAACTGCGGGGGGCAATGCTGCGGTGTCGGCTTCACCTGCGAAAACGACGCCTGTGTCGCGCAGTGCGACGCCGGTGTCGAGCGCTGCGGTGCCAACCTGGATGTCTGCTGTGAGGCCGGTCAGGCGTGTTTGTCGGACGGATGCGTCACGCTGAGCGGCAACTGTGAGACGGACGGGGACTGCCTGCTGGGCGCCGAGGTCTGTGAGCCCGTGTTGGGGCGCTGCATCCCCGCTGGAAGCGCCGAGATCTGTGAGTACAAGCCGCCGGTCGGCGTCCTGGTGCCCACCGTGGGCTGCCGCTGGACCCCGCCCGACAGCGGCAACGGCAACGCGACGCCGGGGCGCGACAACGTGTGCATGAATCCGGTGGTGGCCAACCTGACCGATGACAACGGCGACAACGCCACCAACACCCTGGACACCCCAGACATTGCCTTCGTGGCCTGGGACCGCGCTGACGGTAATTGCTGCGATGAGCCTGCGACGCTCTACATCGTCGACGGCAAGTGCAACGAAGACCAGACGATGAACACCCACGCCAGCATCTCGGACATCGACCTGGACGAGTCGGGCGGACTGGCGGTCGGCGATCTCGATGGTGACGGTGTGGCCGAGATCGTCGCCATGAAGCTCATCCAGGGGGCCATCGCCTTCAAACGCACCAGCCCCGATTGGTCGACCTGGGAGATCATGTGGGAGAACGACACCTACCCCACTCGGGACGTTCACACCCGCGGCGGCGCACAGCCCGCGCTGGCCGACCTCAACGCGGACGGCTTTCCCGAGGTGATCGTGGGCAACGTCGTGTTGAAGGGTACCGATGGAACCCTCGAGTGGGACGGCGTCGTCACCTCGAACGGGGAGGGCGGCATCGGCAACAACGCCTTCCTCGGACCCGTGTCGATCGTGGCCGACATCGACCTGGACAATCAGCCCGAGGTCATCGCCGGCCACACCGTCTACTCCTGGGACGGGCAGGTCGAGTGGACGTACTCCGACCCCTCCAACGGTGGCTACTGCCAGGGCCAGCTGCCGTGCGACGGGTTTGCCGCGGTGGGCAACTTCGACGACGACGACGAGGGCGAGGTGGTCCTGGTACGCCAGGGCGAGTTCGTCATCCTGGAGCACACCGGCGACGTCAAGCACGTCATCCCCATCGCCTGGGACGACTGCACCAAGGACGGTGGGCAGGTGGCCAACGAGAGCGGACCGCCCACAGTGGCTGACTTTGACGGGGATGGCCGCCCCGAGATCGGAACGGCTGGCGCTGACTACTACGTCGTCGCTGACCTGGACTGCGTCGGCGATCCGCTTCCAGACGGCTGCCATGATGAGTACATCTTGTGGGTGAAGCCCAACGAGGACTGCTCCAGCCGAGCGACGGCGTCGAGCGTGTTCGACTTCGAGGGTGACGGCCGGGCCGAGGTCATCTACGCCGACGAGACGACGTTCCGCATCCTGGACGGTCTCACCGGCGTGACCCTGTTCGAGGACGACAGCCACGGCTCCAACACGCGCCTGGAGATGCCCGTCATTGCCGACGTCGACAATGACGGTAACGCCGAGGTCATCATCCCCGAAAACGAAAACAACGAGGGCACGCCTGGCGTCGAGGTCTGGAAGGACGCCAGCAACAACTGGGTCCGCAGCCGCCGCATCTGGAACCAGCACAGCTACCACATCAGCAACATCAGCGAAGACGGCATCGTTCCCACCTACGAGACGCCCAACTGGCTGGGAGACAACCCGCAGAACAACTTCCGCCAGAACGTCCAGCCCGAGGGAACCTTCTGGGCTCCGGACCTGCAGGTCTCGACCATCGACGTCAACTGCGGCACCCCCATGGTGGTCAGCGCCTGCATCGCCAACGACGGTGCCCTGGCGGTTCCCGACGGGGTCAAGATCACCGCCTGGATCAGCGTCGGTGGCGGAGAGCGGGAGCTGATCGAGACCATCGAGACGACGGTGGGCATCGACGCCAAGGGCGACTGCATCCCGGTGCAGTTCAGTTTCGTCCCGCCCGACCAGGTGATCTTCGGCGACACCTTCACCATCGAAGTGGAAGCCGACACCGATGATTCTGGCAATGACACCTACAACGAGTGCAAAGAAGAGAACAACTCACTGACCCTCGATTCGGTTTGCGCAAGCTGATACCTCTTCGTCTCCTCGTAGCGTCCCTGTTTCTCGGCCTGCCCGCCCTCGGTGTGGGGTGCGACGACACGTCCGAGTCCGTACCGGCAGGGGTACCGGCGGCGCCGGGTGTCCCGTGGCAGCCGGCCCCTCAGAGTCCCGGTCCTAGCGCCAAAGCGTGCTATGGGCCCCTGGAGGCAGGGCTTCCGCTCCCACCCGAACCCGACCCGGCGCCCGAAGGCGCTGAACTCGTCGAGGACGCGGCGGCCGCCGACGCCAGCTCGGAGACAGCCGGCGCGGAGACAGCCGACGCGGCCGATGCGGCGTCGGACGCCACCGGAGACGCTGATGCGTCGATGGACACGACGTTGGATGTCACCGACGGCGACGCGGCCCTTGCCGACGAAGGTGGGGCAAGGGACGCACCACCCGACGGCATCGCCGACGCGGAAGCGGGTGATGCTGGGCCCGAGGTGTGTCCCACCTGCCCAGGCGAGGATTTCCCGGCGTACGCAGCGGGGGACTTTCAGCCCCAGTCGTGTTCGTACCGACGCGCCTACGGGTTGGAGGCGTTCAAGGGCAGGCCAACAGTGGCGGTGCTGCTCGCCGCCTGGTGAGGCTTCTGTCGTTCCCAGGCTGGGAAATTCGAACAGATGCGGCACGAACTCGAAGACATGGGGCGACCGGTGAACCTGGTGGCCATCAACGCCACCTCCGCCCTCGATGATCAGGATGAGCTGGTGAAGAAGTGCAGCTTCCCGCTGCTGCAGGATAGCGCCGAGGTCAATGCGTGGGACCTGCACGCCGGCAAGAAGGACGACATCTTCATCTACGACGCCGAGGGCAAGCTGCTGCATCACCTGCCGGTCAACGGCGACGTGAACACCAACCTGTCGCAGCCTGAGGGTTACGCCGCGGTGAAGGCGCTGCTACTGGAGGCTACGGCCCCGTGAGTATCAGAGCGGACCGGTGGTGCATGGCTCTGGTGGCGAGCCTGATGGTGATGGGCGGCTGCGACGAAGGGGCGGACGTTGCGCCTCCAGGCACCCCGATCGTCGAGGGGCCTGCCGGCGACTACGCGCTGTATTGCGCGCTCTGTCATGGCGACGTGGGTCAGGGGTACGCCGCCGACAATGCCAACATGCTCGCCAACCAGGATTGGCTGGCAGCGGCCGACGACGACTTCATCCGTAGCGCCATCGAAAATGGCCGACCTGGGACTCCCATGTCGCCCTGGGGGACAGCCTGGGGTGGCCCCATGTCGCCGGCACGTGTGGACGCGATGGTGGATTTCATCCGGGGGTGGCAGCTACCGACGACGTCCCCATCGGTCCTGCCCGACCTCCCCATGGACACGGCCGAAGTGGACCGTGGCCGCGCGGTGTTCGACGCCCGCTGCGCCAGCTGTCATGGGACGATGGGGGAGGGCGTCACGGCGGTCGGCCTGAACAATGCGCAGTTTCTCAACGATGCCAGCAACGGCTACCTGGCCGACGCCATCCTGCGCGGGCGCGCTGGGACGCCGATGCCGGCGTATGCCGATGACCTGACCGAGCAGACCGTGGCCGACCTGGTGGCGTTGATGCGCACCTGGCAGGGCGAGGTCACGCAGCCCTCGAGCGTGGTGCTCAACCACGACTACGCCAACGCGGCGCTCAATCCCACGGGGCCCGACCCGCAGTTCACCATCAGCGGCGATCGGTTCGTTGCCGCGGCCGAGGTCGCGGCGGCGGTGGCCAACGGCGCCAAGGTCATCTTCGCCGACGCGCGTGCGCCTAGTGACTACGTGGACGAGCACATCACGGGCGCTGTGAGCGCGCCTTTCTACGATCCGGGGGCGGCGGTTGGTGAACTGCCCAGGGATACGTGGATCGTGGCGTATTGCGGCTGCCCCCACGCCGCCAGCTCAGAGCTCACCGACACGTTGCGCGCTGAGGGCTACACGCGGGTGGTGGTGCTGGACGAAGGGTTCTTCGTCTGGCGCGACGAGGGATACCCGACCACGGTGGGGCCTGAGCCCCTGTAGGTCAAAACTCACATACGCCCGTGCCCGACCATCGCTTCGCGGGGCGATCATCAGTGACACGAAGTGGCGCTGATGAGCAGTCTTTAGGAGCCCGAAGGGCGATACATCTAATAGTTGAAGGATGATAGAGCACTTGGTCGGCGCTAGCCGAGCGAGTGCTCGTGTCATCCTGATCATCAGTGACACGCAGTGGCGCTGATGAGCAATCTTTAGGAGCCCGAAGGGCGATACATCTAATAGTTGAAGGATGATAGAGCACTTGGTCGGCGCTAGCCGAGCGAGTGCTCGTGTCATCCTGATCGCGGGGTGACGGCTACTTGCTCGCGGTGCGGTTGCAGGCCGTGCGCTGGAAGTCTTTCGATGGAGGGCAGATCCAGTACTCCCGAACCTGACCCTCACCGCGGGCAAACTCCAGGCAGTGGGTCTGGCTGTTGCGGTCATCCTGGCAACACGCCGACCAGGTAGTCGCTGTCTCCTTGAGCACCTTCACCTGCCCCTGGCGGCAGGGAATCTTCGGGCCCAGGGCATTCTGGGAGTGACACTCCCCGCCGTAGAAGATCGGCGAACCACTCCCGCAGCTCTCGGGGGAGGCTGCACATCCGCTTCCAGCCACCATGGCCAAGGAGACCAGGGCGATCATCAGCGCCATCGCTCGTAGCATCGTGAAGACCATGCACGCCTGAGTTCGCGGGAAGAGGGGGAGATCGTCAAGCGACCCGTCCCAGACACGGTAACCCGATGCGACGTCCGTCACTCGGATGCAGTCAGGGCTTCCCAACTCCAATCCTGGGGGGCGCGTTGCCGTCGCAGAGCTCTGAGTCGCCCCCGAAACCCTTCCGTGAGGCGGGTCTGGCGCGAATCATCGCGCTCCAGATCCTCGGCAGCCAGGGCGGCCGCCGCGAACTCGACCAGCTCGGCCCAACCCGCGGGGGAGGGGGGCGCGCCGGCAGCTGCGCTCTGGGCGAGTTCATCCGCGAGGCTCTGGAGCGCAGTCACCGCCTGCCTGGCACGCGGGGACGCTCCGCCTTCGGTCTCGGCGGTCAGCGCCTCGGCGACCCGCGCCCATCCCGCCGGGTCCTCGAAGCAGGCTCGTTGGAGCGACGCCAGCGCGCCGGTCTCGCGCATGGGGTCCAGTCCCGGCAGATCTCCACCGAACAGCTCGGTGGTGATGGCGTCCACCACGCGTCGCAACGCCGCCGACCTCGCCTGTGAACTGCTCATGGCGTTGCCTCGTGGCTGTCGTCCCGCAGCTCGAGCCACTCCCGGGCGTCCCGCAGGGCGAACTCCAGAGCGTGGCGACCCACCGACTGGCCGTAGGTCACCGTATCGAACAGCTCGCCCGTGAGGGACTGGTTCCGCAACGTCGTCATTCCGTGCATGGCCGCCGCCACGCACGCCCTCGCTGCGGCCTGCGAGAGCACGAACTCCCCCGTCTGCCACAGGCCGCGCGCGATGATGCCCCACGCCGTCTGGTCCAGCCCCGGGATCAGCGCCATCAGGCGCGGGGCCAGATCCTCGAGCCAGGGCGCCGCCACGACGGTGCCCCCCAAGCCTGCCACGAGCCCCCCCGGAAGCCCATGGAGAGCAGCCTGTTGCCACCCCTCCAGCAGCGGGGCTCCATCACGGGCATTGGTCGCAACCCGCCCCATGACTCCGGCCGCGGCGGAGGCGGCGCCACCCATGAGCGCTGCGGATACGAGCTCGGTCCGTGCGCCCTGGGCGAAGCTCACCGCTGCGCCGGCTGCGGCGACCGTCACCACCGCTGCGCAGAGTGCCTTGTCCGTAGCAACATCCGGGGCGTCGGTACGGGCCTTGGCTCGGGCGACCTCGACGTCGACGCTGCCCAGGGCCTCTTCAGCCACGGTAGCGACATCACGCGTGAAGCTCTCGCCGATGCTCTGCAGCCGCTGACCCACCCGGGTTACCAGCGTGTGGGTTGCCGCCCCGAATGTGTCGACGGCGGCGATGCAGGGGGTGGTGACCGTGTCCGCCAGGTTATCCTCGGTGGGCACCGGCGCGTCCCCAGACGCCGCCAGCGACCCATGAAGCTCCCACTGGACACGCGCCTCGGCGACCTCGTTCATGGCCGCGCCGAGCCCGACACCGAGGGACTCGGCAACGCGTGCCTCTGCCCGGCCCAGGCGGCGCAGAAACATCTGGCGCTCCAGGTTCATCGCCCGCTGCAGCGCCGTCGACACCGCCAGCACCGCGCCGACCTCCGCGGACACCAGCTCCCGCTGATGCAGGGACTCCGAAGGCTGCGGTTCCAGGCTGCGCGCCGCTTCAGCCTGGGCGCGCAGCGTGACGACCACCGCACGTACCGCCTCTTCGATCACCGTGGCTGCAAGCTGCCCTGACGCGGCGAACGCGCGTTGCGTCGCCTCGCGCGCCTCGGAGGCGGCCGCGGTCAGACGCGCCTCGGCCTCGGCGAGGGCCGCGTCAGCGCGGCTGGCGAGCGTCGGTGGCGAGTCGGTCATGGGCGGACTTTAGCAGCTGTGACCGTTTGGGCACCCGTTCCACCGAGCGAGAGACGGCGTCGAGGCGTACTGCCCCGATCTTGCTCAGCTTCATCTCCATGCGCAGGGGCAGATGCAGGCCTCCCTGCTCCCAGAACACCCGGGCGGTCATGGTCTTCTTCTTCCGCGCCGTCGGGCCTTTGGCGTGGGCCAGCTGGCCAGCGGGGTACCATCGCTCGAACTCGGCGAACGTCTCGACACAGTCGAACTTTCCCGCCCGGGTGTGGACCCGGCGCTGCCCCCGCCCGCTAAGCGTCATCGTGAGGTACTTGCGGCGGGTGACGACCGCCATGTTCCTCCGTTCGCCCTTCTTGGGGGGCTGCGCCATGATCGACACCATCCAGCTCAGCGGGTCCTGCACCGCGCCTTCGACCCAGCGCCAGCGACGCCAGCGGCGCTTCTTGTAAAGGGTGTCGATGCGGACCCGATGGTGGCGGAACCGGAACAGGGCGCTCCATTCCTTGTCGCCACGCAGTGCCTTGTAGCGGCTCGCCACCGGCTGGAGCGTGGTGGCATCCACCGTCGACTCAAGCGTCGCGCGCACTTTGAGGAATCGATCGAAGGTCTTGGAGCCCCGAGCGCTCACGGTCAGGGTCCGGGTGCGGCGTCCCCGCTTGTCCACCTTTACCTCGCTGAGCCGTGCCTCCACCTCGCCGACGAACATGCCCATGACCTGGGCGTCGTAGCGGATGACGGCCCGGACGTCGGCGGGCATCCCGGCCGCGCCAGGGGCCGCCCCAGGCGCCATCGCTCGGACTGCCGGTCGGGTGAAATGGGGTGGGGGCGACGCCTGAGCCGGCGTTATCCACGCCAGCCCCAGCACCAGACTCACGCCAGTCACGCCGAGCACCGCCACGCGGGCAGTGTCGCGGATGGCGCAGCTCGTAGCAATGGACCGGAATCGACAGTATGCTCTCGGCCCTTGACGGCCAACCCCTGCTTACGGAGTCCATCGATGCTTACATCCGGGTTCGGACGCCTTCCCCGCCTCCTGGCGGTATGTTCACTCAGCGCCTCGTTGGCGCTGGCTGGCTGCCCAGAGACCGAGACCCCGACACCAGACGCAGCGGGAGATGCGGGGGACACCGACGCGGGACCCACCGGTCGGTCCTATCTGCTGGGCGGGCTGGCGCAGAAGTACGAGTACAACACCGCGCGGCGCTGGACGATTAGTCTGGACAAGCTTACGGCCCCTGCGCCCGCGGATGGCTCGGGCGAGCCAGTGGACCTGACCGAGATGGTCGTCGTGCCGCTGTATCACCTGGGCATCCCATGGACCGAGTTCGACTCGTCCTTCGCCTCCACGCTCCCCGGCCCCTGGGTTCAGGCGATCAATGACGTCGCCGCTGCGGTCGCTGGCCTGAACAAGCCCATCGCCATCGCTCTGTCACCGACATCCCTGGAGTGGGACAACCTCGCCCCGGAGGCGCGCGACAACGGCTCGGGCGGGCTACAGATTCAGGAGAACTGGCTTCAGAGCTACTGCCACGACCCGTCCCAGGACGGCGACCCCAAGCAATGGGAAGCGGCTTACGTCCGCTACGTGGAGTGGATTACCGACAAGTTCGACCCTGCCTACGTTTTCGTGGCCCACCGCATCAACCGCTATGACGAGGTGTGCAGCGGTGTGAACCCGAACGCGTACGCGGCCATCGCCAACTTTGCCACGGCCGCGCACGAGGCGATCAAGGCGCGGAGCAATCCGCCCACGACCGTCGTCACGGTGGACGTCGAAGACCTTTACGGCTTCACCGTCGCGGGCAAGCCGCCTGGCCGTTGCGTCGTGGAAAGCCCCAAGGAGTGCTTCGAGCAGCGCAAGAACCTGCTGGATGCCTTCACCGCTGACCGCCTGGGGCTCGAGAGCTACCCGGGGGACACGCTCCGGTTCACCCAGGACATCCCCGCCGATTGGCTCGACGTCGTGGCGGCCTACCGCAGCGACATGCCTCCGCTGATTGCAGGGACCGGCCTGGGTGCGGTGCGTATGGAGACCAACGCGGCCGCAGTATGTCTACCGTTGCTGGAGACCTCGCAGCAGCTCCAGCTGCAGTGGCTGGACCAGGTGTTCGGCGTCGCCGACAAGTACGACATGGAGCTGGTGGTCTGGAACTCGCCTGTGGACCAGCTGAGCGCGCAGTTGATGGCGCCCTGTGACTGCACTGGAGACTTCGAGATCTGCGAGCACCTCAGCCAGCTGGGCGGCAACGCGGACGCCGTGCGGCTGCAGCTCATCGAGGGGCTCTTTCCGGATGAAGGCAGCCCCCGGGAGGCGGGGATCGTCTGGCAGCAGGCGCTCACCCAGTGACGCCGGGCTGGGTCACGTCCGCGACCGCTCTGGCCGAGGTGATGTTCTCGACGGACGAGGGGCCGGCAGATCCCGAGCGTCTCCGCTGGCTCTCGTCGGAGCTGGCGGACTTTCAGGACCGCATCGGGCTGCGCTCTCAGCTGCTGCTTCGGAGCTGCACGCTCGCCGTGGACCGCGGGGCGCCGTTGCTTATCGGTAAGCTGCGGCCCGCCAGCCGACTTCCCTTTGCCGACCGAGAACGTGCGCTGGTGGCCTACGAGCACGGCCCCCTGTCGCTGAGCCTGTTCGCACTGAAAGCCATCCTGTGCATCCTCTGGTACGAGCATCCCCGCAGCGAAGCGGAAGCGGGCTATGACGGCGAACCGATGGGCGCGGAGGGATGGCCGTGAACATGCGCTCGGTACCCTCCGGCATCACCCTGGGTCGCGAACTCGGCCGCAAACAGACCCTCGATTGCGACGTGGTCATCGTCGGCTCGGGCGCCGGCGGCGCCGTCGTCGCCCACGAGCTGGCGGAGGCCGGTCAGCGGGTCATTGTCCTCGAAGAAGGCCCCTACATCGCGCCGGAGACCTACCAGGCGTGGCGGCCCAGCGAGAGCATGCGCCACATCTGGCGGGACGGCGGCATGACCGTCGCTTTCCCATGGGGCGACGGGCCGGCCATCAACGTCACGATGGGGCGGGTCGTCGGCGGCTCTTCGGTGCTGACCGGCGGAGTGTGTTTCCGGACGCCCGACCATGTGCTCGACGAGTGGGTGCGGGACCGGCATCTGCCGGACCTGTCGCCGCATCATATGGAGCCCTTCTTCGACGAGGTCGAGCGCGACGTCCACGTGGTCACCGTGCCCGACGCCATGCGCTCACGCGGTGTGCGCCGGTTCGGCCAGGGGCTGGACACGGGCTACGGCCACCAGCTCAAGCCCATCCGGCGCAACACCATCGACTGTGAGGGCTACGGCCAATGCAACTTCGGTTGCCCCAAGGGCGCCAAGCAGTCGGTGGACGTGGCCTATCTCCCCAAAGCATTGCGAAACGGGGCGCAGGTCATCAGCGACTGCCTGGTCGAAAGGGTCCTCATGAAGGGCGGGCGCGCCGTCGGCGTCAAAGGCCACCTGCTGCGCGACCATCGGCGCGCGAGGGGGCCATCCATCGAGGTGCGCGCCAAGCGCGTCGTCGTGGCGTGCGGCTCCTGGCACTCGCCTCTGCTGCTCCGGCGGTCGGGCATTGGCCGGCGCAACCGCAACGTCGGGCGGCACATGACACTGCACCCGGCGTTCAAGATGCTCGCGCGGTTCGACGAGCCGATCGAGGGCTGGAAGGGGGCGCTTCAGAGCGCATACACCGACGCGTTCGAAGACGAAGGGCTCACCATCATGAGCCTGTTCATCCCGACCGGCGTGCTGGCGGCCACGATGCCCGGCTTTGGCGCCACGCTGGCGCGGCGGGCGGCGGACATCCCCAACCTGGCCATCATGGGGGGGATCATCCACGACGAGGGGGGCGGGGTGGTCCGACGGGGACCGGGGCGCGAGCCACTGGTCACCTACCGGATGCACCCGCGCGACCGCGCGTCGATCCCCACTATCGTCCGGCGGATGGCCGATATCTTCTTTGAGGGGGGAGCCAAGGAGGTGTTCCTGCCGGTCCTCGGCGCCGAGCCTCAGACCGCGGACAGCTTGAAGAAGTTCCCCCTGGAGAAGCTGCCGGGGCGGCAATTCGAGTGCACTTCCCAGCATCCTCTGGGGAGCTGCCGGATGGGCCCCTCAGCGAAATCCTCGGTGACCGATGACCACGGGCGCGTCTGGGGCACCGAAGGCCTCTATGTCGCTGATGGAAGCATCGTGCCGACCAGCCTCGGGGTGAACCCGCAGGTCACGATCATGGCGATGGCGCTTCGCGTCGCAAGGAAAATCAGGGGTTAGCGGTCCTGTTACTGAACATATATCACTGTGCGGTGAACTGTGGTAAGCCATAGTGTCTCGATGGGAGGATGAGTGAGCCGCAAGAGCAGCGATTACACCGCGCAGAACATCCGCGTGTTGGAGGGGCTCGAGGCGGTCCGCGTCCGGCCCGGCATGTACATCGGTTCCACCGGGAGCCGGGGCCTGCACCACCTGGTCTGGGAGATCGTCGACAACGCCGTCGACGAGTCGCTGGCTGGGTTCTGCGACCACATCGAGCTGCGGGTGGACAAGGAAAGCGTCATCACCGTGACCGACAACGGTCGTGGTGTGCCCACCGAGATTCACCCCAAGGAGGGCATCCCGACCCCCCAGGTGGTTTACACCAAGCTCCACGCCGGCGGTAAGTTTGGCGATGGCGGCTACAAGGTGTCCGGCGGTCTGCACGGCGTCGGCGCGTCGGTGGTCAACGCACTGTCGGAGTGGTTCGAGGTGGAGATCTACCGCGAAGGTCAGATTCACACCCAGCGCTTCGAACGCGGGGTCCCGGTCACGGGTCTCGAGGTCATCGGGAACACCCGGCGACGCGGTACGAGGGTCCGCTTCAAGCCAGACCACCAGATCTTCTCGACCCTGAAGTTCAACCTGAAGACGCTCGTGGAGCGGATCCGGGAGCTGGCGTTTCTCAACCCAGGGCTGTCGATCCGGGTTCATGACCGGCGCAGCCCGATGGAGATCAAGGCCTCGCAGGAGTTCGGCGACGACTACACCGAGGACGAGACGTCCCTGGCTGACGTCGATGACGAAGGCGAGGACCTGTCGGAGCTCTCCGAGATGGAGAGCGCCGAGGGTATCGACGCTTTGGAACTGGACCCGGTCATCGTCGGCAAGGCCGTCGAGGACGGCGCGTTCGACGACAAGGAGGGCGTGGAGGGCGCCGAATCCGCACGCGCCACGAAACGCTGGTACGACGAGACCTTCAAGTACGAGGGCGGGCTCGTCGATTTCGTGCGCTACCTCAACGAGGGCAGTACCGCGCTGCATACGCCGGTGGTCTTCAGCGACACGGCGGACGGGATCGAGGTCGACGTCGCCTTTCAGTACAACGATCTCTACACCGAGAGCATCAACAGCTTCGTCAACTGCATCAACACGGTCGAGGGCGGCCAGCACGAGACAGGGTTCAAGACGGCCCACACCCGGGTCATGAACGACTACGCCAAGAAGCTCGGCGTCTGGAAGAAGAAGGAAAGCCTCAGCGGCAGCGACATCCGCGAGGGGCTGATGAGCATCGTCAGCATCCGCATGCAGAACGCGGAGTTCGAGGGGCAGACCAAGACCAAGTTGGGCAACCCGGAGGCCCGCGCCGTCGTGGACCAGATCATCGCCAAGCATCTGTCGGCGTGGCTGGAAGAGAACCCCAACGACGCCAAGATGCTGCTGGAGAAGGCGGCTCGGGCGAACAGCGCGCGGAAGGCGGCCAAGAAGGCCCGAAAGGCTGCCCGCAAGGCCACCGGCACGAAGATCCGGACGTCGCTGGACGGCAAGCTGACCCGCTGCTCGAGTAGAAAGAAGGACGCCAACGAGCTGTTCATCGTCGAGGGCGACTCCGCGGGCGGCTCGGCCAAGCAAGGCCGGGACCGTGTCCACCAGGCCATTCTGCCGCTGAAGGGCAAGCCGCTGAACACCGAGCGGGCCACCTTGGCGAAGGTCCTCGCCAACAAGGAGATCCTGGCTATCGTCCAGGCCCTGGGCGGCGGCATCGGCAGCGACTTCGAGCTGGCCAAGGCCAACTACGGCCGGGTCATCGTCCTGGCCGACGCCGATGACGATGGCGCCCACATCCGGTGCCTGCTGCTGACGTTCTTCTACCGCTTCATGCGGCCGCTGGTAGCGGCCGGCCACGTCTACATCGCGCAGCCGCCGCTGTACAAAGTCGAGTACAAGCCACGGGGCAAGAAGGTGGTCACGCGGTACCTTTGGAGCGACACCGAGCTGCGCAAGCACCTCAAGAAGCGCCCCAAGTCGACGGTGCAGCGCTTCAAGGGGCTGGGCGAGATGAACCCGGAGCAGCTCTGGGAGACCACCATGAACCCGGAGACCCGGACCCTGGTCCGCGTCACCATCGAGAGCGCGGCCTCGGCCAACCATCAGGTGTCGGTGTTGATGGGCGCCAAGGCCGAGCCCCGCAAGAAGTGGATCGTCGAGAACGTGCAGTTTGGCGAGGACGACGGGTGGGAGCCCGGCAGCGGCGGGTCCGGGGGCGACCAGACGCCGCCGGCCAGCGGCGGCAGCGAGCCCGTTGTAGACGCCACAGACATGGCGGCCGCACCCGCCTGACGGGACGTCCCTGTCCCGTCCTTCCCTGACACCGTCAGGAGCGAGCTATGAGTGATCAAGGCGCACGGCGCGTGCGTGACCTGGCCATCGAGGATGAACTCGCCCAATCGTTTGGGCGCTACGCCGAGAAGGTCATCCTCGACCGGGCCATCCCGGACATCCGCGACGGCCTCAAGCCCGTCCAGCGGCGCATCATCTTCGCCATGAACGAGGCGGGGAACACCCCGGACAAGGCCTACCGAAAATCGGCCAGCACGGTCGGCAACGTCATGGGCAAGTACCACCCCCACGGCGACTCGGCCATCTATGACGCCCTGGTGCGCCTGGCCCAGCCGTGGAAGATGCGCTACCCGCTGGTCGACGGGCACGGCAACTTCGGCTCCATGGACGACGATCCGGCGGCCGCCATGCGGTACACCGAGGCCCGGTTGAGCCCCATCGCGATGGAGCTGCTGCGGGACCTGGACAAGGACACGGTCCCCTGGCGGCCCAACTTCGACGACAAGCACCAGGAACCCGTGGTGCTGCCGGCCGGCTACCTGAACCTGCTGGTCAACGGGGCTGCTGGCGTCAGCGCGGGCTTTGCCACCAACATCCCCAGCCACAACCTCACCGAGGTGACCAACGCCGCGCTGGAGATGCTGAAGAACCCCGACGTCACGCTCGACAAGCTGCGCGAGCACGTCCGGGGCCCGGACTTTCCCACCGGTGGGATCCTGATGGGCAAGGGCGGGCTGGACGACGCCTATGAGACGGGTCGGGGCAAGGTCGTCCTGCGGGCCCGTCACACGGTAGAGCGCAAGCGCGACGGCAAGCACATGCTGGTCTTCGACGAGCTGCCCTACAACGTCGTCAAGTCGGACCTGGTGCGGGTCCTCGACCAGATGCGGTTGGGCAAAGAGCTGCACGGCGTCGTCGACGTGCGCGACGAGTCGGGGCGCGACGGGCTGCGGGTCGTCGTGGAGACGGCCAAGGACGTGGACCCGGACGGGGTGGCGGCGTTCCTCTTCAAGAAGACGGACCTGCAGATCAACTACCACTTCAACATGGTGTGCATCGTCCGCAATACGCCCATGCAGGTGGGTTTGCTGGCGATCATGCGGGCCTTCGTGGAGCACCGGCGCGAGGTGGTCCGGCGGCGTAGCCGCTACGATCTGGACCGGGCGCAGAAGCGGCTGCACGAGGTCGAGGGCCTCATCCTGGCCGTCGACATTCTCGACGAGGTCATCGCGGCCATCCGGGCGTCGTCGGACCGCAAAGAGGCGCGCGGCAAGCTCATGGACATGGGCTTCACCGAGGTGCAGGCCGAGGCCATCCTCGAGCTCAAGCTGGCGCGGCTGACCAACCTGCAGATCGTGCAGCTGACCGCGGAGCGGGATGCGCTGCGGGCGACCATCGACGAGTTGGAGGCCATCCTGGCCGACCCCAGGGTCTGTGACCGGGTCGTGGCCAAGGAGATGCGCAAGATCCGCGACGCGCACGGGGACGAGCGGCGCACCACCATCGAGGACGAGGTCGAGCGCCTCGAGGTGTCGGTGCAGGACCTGGTCAAGGCCCAGGAGGTCGTCGTCGGCGTCACCCGTCAGGGCTGGATCAAGCGCGTGTCGATGGCCAGCTTCCAGGCCTCTGGCGGCGACCGCAAGGGGTCTGGGGTACGCCCAGGCGACCGCATGCACTACGTCCTGCCGTCCAACACCCGGCACACGCTGTTGGTGTTTTCGGCCAGCGGGCAGTGTTACCCCATCAGCGTGCACACCATCCCGGAGGCACGCTGGGCCGACCTCGGGACGGCGCTGGTCAATGTCTGTGGCATCGACAAGGAAGACCCCGTGGTGTCGGTCATCGACCGGGCCGACTTCCCCGAGGACGACTACCTGCTGTTGGTCACCCGCAAGGGTATGGTCAAGGTAACGGCGCTGTCGGAGTTTCACTCGACCCGGTCCACCGGGTTTGCGGCGGTCAAGCTCGGCGCGGACGACAACCTGGCAGAGGTGCTGCCCGCCGACCAGAGCGGCGAGATCCTGCTGATGACTCAGCTGGGGCAGGGGATTCGGTTCCTCGCCAGCCAGGTGAGCACCCAGGGGCGCACCGCCAAAGGCGTCCGCGGCATGAAGGTGAAGGGCGAGGACAAGGTGGTCAGCGTCCTTCAGGTGGCCGAAAACGAGGACACCATGGTGGCGACGTTCACCACCAGCGGACGCGCGAAGCTGACCCCGCTGGAGCAGTATCCGCGGCAGAATCGCGGCGGTAAGGGCGTCCGGATGATCATCAACCGGGTCAACCCGCACCACTGCGTCGGGCTGCTCTCGTGCACCATGATGGACATGTTCGAGGTGGTCGACAGCACCGGAGTCGAGCATCAGATCGTCGCCGAACGGATCCCCGTCACGCGCCGGGACGGCAACGCATGGAGTCTGGTGCCGCTCAAGGACGGGGCCCTGGTGACGCTGGTGGAGGTGTACACCCCGCCGCCCGAAGACCCGCCGGCCCAAGGCTGAAGCCGATGTGCGGGGCTGTCTGGGGACGCCGTCGGGCGATGCTGTCGCTGCTGCTGGCCGCGTCGGTGGCGAGTGCCTGTGCGCCGTACCGCCGGGTGGCTCCGGAGCAACGGGACCTCATCGCCAAGGGCCGATGCATGGTGGGCGGCGAGTCCCAGGGCCTGGTCGTCGCCGAGCTCGGTGGGATGGCGCGAGGCATCCCGCTCGGTGGGGTGGTGGTCGAACATGTCGAGACCGGACGGAAGTTCGCCATCGCCCTCGGCCGGGTGCTGGCGCTGCTCCCTGCGGGTCGCTACCGGCTGCTGGAGTGGTACGCGGCGGACAAGACCGCTGACACCATGTACCGCGGCACCGTGAAGACCGATATCCTCACGGTGGCGGCTGGCAAGACGTCGGTGTGGGGGCGTCTGCGACTGCTCGAGACCGAGGACAAGACCATCGCGCTGGCGTTCAGTCCTGGGGAACGCGCGATCCAGGTGGGTGAGGACGGTGCAAAGGTGGTCATCACCTGGAGCGCAGGGGACAAGGAAACCATCGATCCCGGGCGCTGCCTCGGCACCCAGAAGGGCGCAGCCCATACCGACACTGCAGCGATCAATGGCCTGACGGTCATCGTCGGGGGTGGCGTGGGGCTGCTCAGCGGCGATATCACCGACCACGGCTCGGTGTTCCAACCGCGTCCAGCGGTGTCCGCCGCCGACGTCGCAGAGGTGGGCGGCGTGTTTCAGCTGGGGATGGGATGGAGCTTCGGCACCGATGGGTTTCCGCTGCACGAGATTGCGCTCACCTTCGCATGGGCGGGCTTCGGCTTGACGAGTCAGGGCAAGCAGGCGGCGCTGGGCGACCTGCCGGCGGAGCTCGAAGTGACCTCGGGCACACTCATCGGTCTGCACGGGGCGGCCCAGTATCTCGCCCGGCCAGGTGAGCATTGGATAGCGTCACCGATTGTCGGTGTTGGAACAGGCGTCGCGGTGGCCAACCTGGGCAACATCGAGCCTGCGGAGTCAGACCCCGACCTCGCTTGGTCGCTGCAGCTGACCGGGGGCGTCGACGTGCGCGTCACCGAGGACCTGGGCGTTCGGGCCATGTACGTCTTCGCGGCGCCGCTGGTGGGCAAGAGCGTGCCACTGACCCACCAGTTCGTGGTGGGCATCAGCATCCTGGCAGGTGGCGACCTGTGGTGGTGATGACCCGCGGTGCGCATCCAGGATGTTGGCCTCGGCATGGACGAGCGGCGGGCCGGGCCTGAAATCGCAAAGAACGCAGAGGACGCAAAGAACGCAAAGGGATGACTCAAAAGTCTCTTTGCGTCCTCTGCGTCCTCTGCGTTTATGAACTCGCTGGCGTGGCGATCAGGCCGAAGCGGCCGGCATGCAGGCCAGACCCCACGGAAAATGACAGACACTGCTGCGGCTTCAACGCTTCGCGAGCCGCTCGAAATCCCGGAACAGGTCGGCGATGCGGTCGTAGCGCATCTCTTTCTTCTTCGCCATCGAGTGGAACATGAGCTGTTCGTAGCCCGCGCCGAGTCCCTGTACGTAATCGCGGGGGTCCGGGATGGGCTGGCCCCGGTGGGCGTCCAGGATGTTGCCCTCGGCGTAGGGGAATTCGCCGGTGAGCATGAAGAAGAGCATCACCCCCGCGGCATAGATGTCGGTGCGATGGTCGATGTTCTGGCCCAGGATCTGCTCGGGCGACATGTACGCCGGGGTCCCGGCGATGACCATCGTGGTGCTGCCGCCCTGGATGGCCTTGGCGAGTCCGAAGTCCATGAGCTTCACCGAGCCGTCGCTGGTGATCATGACGTTTTCGAGCTTGATGTCGCGGTGCACCACGCCCGCATCATGCGCGTACTGCAGGGCGTCGCTGAACTGCTTGAAGATCGGCAAGACGTCCAGAGGGTGCAGGGGCACCTTGTCGGCCAGGAACACCGAAAGATCCTCGCCTTCGACATACTCCATGGCGATGTACGGCTGGCCATCGATCTCGGCCAGGTCGTAGACCGTCACGATGTTGGAGTGGTTGAGCTTGGCCGCCACCTGGGCTTCGCGGAAGAACCACTTCTTGGCCAGGTCGCTGGGGAGCTGGCTGTTGATGATCATCTTGATGACCACGTCGCGCCCCAACACGGTGTCGGTCGCCAGATAGATGGCGCCGTTGCCGCCCTGGCCGATCTTGCGCGTGAAGTCGTAACGCGAGCTCTGGGGCATCCCCAACTGCCCCGATAGCTGGCGCAGGTCGCCGCCCGACGCGGTCGGGGCGCTGGCCTGGGTGGCCTTGGCACCACCCCCACCAGGGCTGACGTAGCCCGGGCCGTGGATGGCCACCCCGAGCTCGTGGCGCTGCTGCTGCAGCTGCTCGGTCATGAGCCCGGTCTTGTCCAACGTCTCGAAGCACTTCAGCGCCAGCGTGTTCTTGCCGTGCCCGATGAGCAGCTGGACCATCTCCACGATCCAACGCCGCACCTCGTCGTCGAAGGGCCCGTTGTTGTTGAGCCGGCGCTCCACCAGCCGCTGCAGGGTCGCGTAGGCCGCCTTGGTGTTGAGGTCCTCATTGTAGAGCGCCGCCAACTTCCCGTGCGCCATCTCGAAGTCGTCACCCTCCTCGGGGACCTTCTCCAGCGCCTGTTTGGCCTCGTCGCGCCGCCCATAGGCCAGGAATACCTTCGCCATGGTCACGAAGTCGCCGACCTGCTCCAGGTAGCCCACCGCGTGGTCCAACTCACCAGCCTTGAAGGCGGCTTCGGCCGCTTCCCGGAGCTTGCCGTGTTCGGCCAGCAGTCGCGCGGCGGGGAGGAACTCATTGTTGGCCAGGAGCACCTCCACGGCCTTCTCGTAGTCCCCCGAGCGGGCCCTCAGCAGCGCCGCCTTGCCGGGCTCATCGGCCTTGTCCCAGGCCCTGGCGGCGGCATCGATGTCGCCCATGGCCTCACGAATCTCAGCGACTTCGGCCCAGCGCCCGGCGGCCTCTGCCCGTCGTGCTGCCGTCTCCTGGGCCTCCTGGTCGGCGCCGCTGCTCTCATACAGGTCCTGTGCGCGCTCCAGGTCGCCGGCCTGTTCATAGGCCCTGGCGGCCGACATCTTGTCACCGACATCCAGGTAGAGCCGCGCCGCCTCGGCGTGGCGGTTGTGCTGCTGCATCAGCTCCGCGGCGTCGGCGGCCAGGTCCCCTTTGGTGAGGGCCGCGGCCGCGGCCTCGAGCTGCCCCAACGCGATGTACATCTCCGCGGCCTTCTTCCAGGCACGACCTCGTTCGTAGAGCTTGGCCGCCTCCTCGATCCGCCCCCGGCGGGATTCGATGTCGGCCGCTTCCTCGTAGCGCTCGCGCTCCAAAAAGAAGGGAAGGGCGCGATGGAACAGGCCAGCCGCCATCTCTTTGCGGATCGCCTCCTCCAGCTTGGCTTCGCGCTTCTCCTTGCTGAACAGGCCGATCATGGGTGAGGCACCACGGACGAGGGGGACGACGTGGAGGGCAGGGCGGTGGAGCGACAGGGTTTGCACACCGCCGCATATGATGCAGTGTTCTGTTGTTCGATGCCCACGTCAAACCCCAATCCCTCCGCCGGATCGCTCGGCCCCGTGGACATCATCGCGGTCGGCGCCAGTACGCTGACGCTGCGGGCCGATCCATGGGCAGTCATGGACTACGTGTTGGACACCGTCACGGCGATGGTGGGCGAGGACACGTCCACCACGATCGTCGCGCTCCCGCCGCTGTGGGCCTACTTTGGTGCCAGTGGTGGGCACGACCTGACCGAGGGGGAGGTGCTGCGGGCGACGCTGGAGCTTCGGCCGGCGCGTGTCCTGGGGGCGTTGTTCACCTACGCCCAAGCTCCACTCAAGCGGGCTCTTCCGTGGCTGGCACTGCATCGCGGGCAAATGGAGTTTCTGCTGCGGGTCGAGGACGCCTCACGGAACTCGGGTCTGAGCTTTCTGGGCCCGACGGGGTTGATGGGGCATCCACGGACCCACTGGGAGGGCTGGCCGGACTCTCCCCACGCCTTTCACTACGCGTGGAGCTTCGAGGCCGACTCTCCCCGCACATGGTCGCGTCACGCGTCACCGCCAGGGTGGTTGAGCCGTCGTGGCATCAGCCGCTCTCGCCCGGAGTCTTGCGGGACGCTGAGTGTGCACCTCAACCGGTCTGGCAGGCCCTCGCCGGTCCACATCGGTTGGGGCGGGGATCTGACCGGTGCCACGGCCTCGCACCCGCTCAGCTGGTGGCCCCGCATCGGTGGTCGCGGCGAGTCCTCGCTGATGGCGGCGCTTCACCAGCCAGCGGGCTGGCGTGTGGCGGTGGTCAGTGCGTTGGACGCGCCCGCTGCCATCGCGACGCGAGACCCGGCGTCGGGCGCAGTGACCGTGAACGCACTGACGCCGCCGCCAGTACCCGACATCGTCGGTCCTGACGGCGGCGCCGTAAGGGTGGCCCGCTGGCGCGGGCGGCTGGTCCAGGGCTAGTTGCCCGAGGCCAGCTTCTCGTTCCACCACTCGTTGGCGACCTCGAGGTTCTGCAGGATCTGATAGGTGATGTTGAGTGGGCTGTAGCCGTGCACCTTCCAGCGAATCTTCATGTCGTGGGTCGTGATCATGAAGGCAAAGGGCACGGCATTGTCCGTGTAGAACGGGTAGATGGCGAAGGAGCTCGGGTCGCCTGGGGTCCGCGGCGGGTCGATGAGCAGCGGATAGTCCACCTGGAAGGTATCCTTCCACGACTGCACGAAGGTGGCCGTGGCGCTGCTTCCGATCTCGGTCGGGGCTCCCGTGGTGTCCTCGTACAGCGCGTAGAGCGGCTCCAGGCCATCATCCTCAAGCTGGTCGTAGTAGTTCACCAGCTCCTCGGCCTCGAGCTGGCACGGACCACACCAGCCCGCCGCCGACGACACGAACAGGACGCGCTTGTCGTAGCGCTGGTAGTAGTCGGAGAAGCGGATCCACTCACTGGTGAACGGATCGTACAGCGAAATGTCCGGGGAGATGTCGCCGACGGAGTATCCGTAAGGGCCCTCGGGATAGTCCGGCTGTGCGGGCTCGGTAACCTCCGGGGTCGCCGTGCCGTCCGGGGTCGACGTGGCGTCCGGAGTCGACGTGCCTTCGTCGGGGGTCGTGGTCGCGTCGGCCACGCCACCCTCGTCGGGGGTCGAGGTCGCATCGGGCGTGGGCTCGACCGGGGTCGCGTTGGTGGTGTTGCCGTCATCGCAGGCCGACGCGGCGAAGGCCAGCGACAGAGCGGTGATGAGCGAGATGAGGGTGCGGCGGGGCAGCGTCATTCGGGGTCCCTTGCCAATGGGTTGGCATAGTGGCGAGTCTCGGTACTGTATGAAGTCCGATGCCACGGGCGCAAAGAGTTTCGTTTGTACGAACAGAGCGGTGCTTGTAGCGGACAAGGGCCCCAAAACCAAGACTGATTCGTCACGACATGCCACGAAGCCTATCGATGCTCGCTCTCAGCGCCCTCATGGTGGCCCCCATGGTGTGGCTCATCGCCACCACCGACCTCAGCGGCGACAAAGGGCAGACCGTGGTCGCCGGTGCGGTGTTCGCCTCGCTGGCGCTGCTCGCGGCCGCCTGGAGGATGCACCTGAAAGGCAAGCTGCTGCCGTACCGGTGCAAGACTTGTCAGTCGGGGATGGTCCGCGTTAAGCCCGGTGAACTCCGCCCTCCGCCCGGTGCGAAGGCGACCGAGATCACCTGGCGCTGCCTCCGCTGCGGTCGCCTGCAATGAGCTGAGCCGAGTGAACCGACAGACATTATCGCCACCCACCGACGCCCAACTGGCGACCCTCCGGTCCGTCCGCGATCACGTCGCCAAGGGCGCTCTGTCGATGATCGACTGGGCCAACAACAAGCCCGCCAACGCCGGCAAGAAGCCGAAGGTCGGTGGGCACCAGGCCAGCAGCATGTCATCGGTGGATCTGTTGTGCGCCCTCTACCTGCACAGCAAACGGCCGCAGGACCGGGTCGCCGTCAAGCCCCACGCGGCTCCGGTGGTCTACTCGCTCATGCACCTGATGGGGCTGCTGCCCGGCGCGCAGATGAGCCAGCTGCGCGAGTACAAGGGGCCGCAGCCGTACCCCACCAAGCTCAAGAACCCGCTGTTTGTCGACTACACCACCAGCAGCGAGGCCCTCGGCGTCTGCGCCGCCATCTATGACGCGTATGGCGCCAAGCTCCACAACCGGTCGCTGCGCCACGTCCACGGCGCAGCCCCGGTGGACGCCATCTATTGGGCCCACTGCGGCGACGGGGAGCTGACCGAGGGGCAGATCGACGAAAGCCTTTACGACGCCGGCCGCTGGGGGCTGGACAACCTGGTCTGGATCGTCGATCTGAACCGGCAGAGCCTTGACCGGGTCATGGACGACAGCCTCGGAGGGCGCCTGGAGGACTGGGCCGCGGCCAAGTTTCGTGGACAGGCGTGGAGCGTCTCCCTGCTCCGCTGGGGGAGCCGCGCCAGAGCGCTTTTCGCGCGCGTGGGTGGCACGGAGCTGCAGGCGGTCTTGGAGTCCTTGCCAGACTCTCTGTTCCATCCGTTGATCTGCGTGGACGGGGGACTCCTGCGGGCGGTCCTCACGCAGAGGACGACCCACCCCGACCAGGCCAAGCAGCAACTCCTCGACTTCTACTCCAGACGCCTGACCCTCACCGAGGAGCAGGGGGCGGGCATCGCCAAAGCTCTGGAAGGCGTGTCGAACACCGAGTTGGCGGACGCGATCCGTCACCTTGGGGGGCACGACATGGGGGCGCTGATCGAGGCGTACGCCGACGCAGCCGCGGTCGAAGGTGCGCCGACGGTCATCATCGCCCACACGGTCAAGGGCTACGAGACTTCGGCGGCGGGGCATCCTGAAAACCACGGGGGCCTCATCCCCCGCGAGGAGGTCGCCGCCTGGGGCGTCGACCGGGGCCTGCCCGCTGAGACGCCGTACCCCGTGCCGTCCACGGCCGAGGAACGGACGCTGCTCGAGGAACGCAGGCGTCTGCTCTTCGACGATGCCGACCACACGTATGCGCCGTCGCCGACTTCGGACCTGGCCGATGCGCTCGAAGGCATCAAGCGCCCCAAGCGGTCGAAGGTCTCCAGCGGCGAGGTGTTTCAGAGCCTCAACCTGGCGCTGTTGCGGGATGACAAGGTTGCCCCCTGGGTCCACTTCGGAGCCCCCGACGTGGGGCAGACCACGCACCTGGGGCCGGTCATCAAGGCCACCGGCGTGTTCACCCCGCGCGATGGCGTGGCCGACACCTTTCAGTGGCTGCGCACCGACCGACGTCTGGCGTTTGACTGGCGCCCCGACGAGCGCGGCCAGTTTCACGCCCTGGGGATCGCCGAAGGCAACGCGATGTTGTGGGCGTACGCCTTCGGGCGTCGCAAGAAGGTCGTCGAAGGCAAGGACCCGCTGCTCACCGTCGTGACCGTCTACGACAAATTCTTCGAGCGCGGGTTCAACCAGATCGACTACGCGGCATACTCCGACGCGCGTTTCGTCGCCGTGGGAACGCCGAGTGGTACCGGACTGTCCCGCGAGACCGCGACCCACCAAAGCATCCAGACCCTCCGCATGATGATGGATCTGCCCGGGATCCTCAGCTACGAGCCGGCCTTCGCGGTGGACGTCTGGGCGACCTACCGGTGGGCCCTGGGGCAGCTGTGGGACGAAGCGGGCGAGGCCGTCTACCTACGGCTGACGACCCAGCCACTTGAGCAGCCGACGGAGTTCCCCGATGACGTCGAGGAACAGGCGGTCGCCGGCGGCTATTGGCTCATCGGCGAGGACGATCGGGCGCCTGCCACACGGCAGCCCCGGGTCATCTTTGTCGCGTCGGGGCGGAAGCTGGCTCAGGTGCGGGAGGCGGGACGCCGTCTGCAGGAGGAGCACGGCATCGGCAGCCGCATCCTCAACGTCACCAGCTACGAGGCGCTCTGGCGCGACTGGGATGCGTACAACAACGACCCCACCGCATGGGACGATCCGGAACGAACCTACCGTCTGCACGAGCTGTTCGACGAGGCCGACGTGAACGCACCCCTCATCATCACCGGGGACCACGTCCCCAGCGTGGTTGAGTGGCTCCCCGCCGCACTCCAGCGGATGCGTGGCTACCGGTTCCTGGGACCCAGGCGCAATGGGGAGGCGGGCTCGTTGGAGGCCATCGACGCGCTCCACGGCATGGGTGTGGACGACCTTGTCGACGCTGCGCTGGCCGACATCGCCTGGCGCCGCCGGGCCGGACTCCACTGAGTCGACGCCAATGAATCTGCTGAACCTGAAGGAAGCCGACAAAGCATTCGGCGAGCGCATCATCCTCGATGGGGTGACACTCGGGGTCGACCTCGGCGACAAGGTAGGGCTCATCGGCGAAAACGGCGCCGGCAAGTCCACGCTGCTCAAGATTCTGTCCGGCATCGAGGTGCTCGACGAAGGCGACCTCGTCGTGCGGGGCGAGCTGCACGTCGCCTACGTGGCGCAGGAGCCAGAGCTGCGCGAGGACGTTCGGGCCCGGGATATTCTCGCCGAGCCGTTGGCCGACGTCGTGGAAGCCATCGCCCGGTACGAGCGGCTTGCCGCAGCGCTGGATCCCGAGGCTGAGATCGTTCTGGAGCAGATCGAAGCGCAGGGTGGCTGGGAGTGGGAGCATCGCCTGGAGAAGGCGGCGCAGACCACCGGCGTGGCCGACCTCGACGCCAGGGTGGCGCAGCTCAGCGGCGGCGAGCGCAAGCGGGTCGCGCTTGCGCGCATGCTCCTGGAGATCGAGCGGGCCAAGGGACAGAAACGCCCCAGCCTGGTCCTGCTGGACGAGCCGACCAACCATTTGGACGCGGCGACCGTTGAGTGGCTGGAGCGCTGGGTCGCCGAGCAGGCCCAGGCGGCGATCATCGTGACCCACGACCGCTACTTCCTGGACGCGTCGGCCAACCGCATGCTCGAAGTCCGGGAAGGGCAGGTGCGTGGATATGCCGGGGGCTTCACCGACTACCTAGCGGCCCGAGCCGACGAGGAGGCGCACCAGGCGCGGGTGCGTAAACGACGGCTCGGCGTGTTGAAGACCGAGCTGGAGTGGGCGCGCCGGTCGCCCAAGGCGCGGACAAGCAAGTCCAAGGCGCGGCTGGCCGGGGTGGACGCGCTCTCGTCGGAGGTCAAGGAACTCCAGAAGCGGCAGGAACAGGCGAAGTTCAAGTTCGGCAGCAGTCCCAGGCTGGGCAAGACCATTTTGGAGCTGGAGCACCTCCACAAGGCGTATGAAGAGGACCTTCCTTTGCTGGACGGGCTCAACCTCATCCTGCGCAAGGGCGACCGTATCGGCATCGTGGGGCCCAACGGTAGCGGGAAATCGACGCTGCTTCGGTTGATTGCGGGTCTGGAGGAACCGGACAGCGGCTTCGTGAAGCTCGGTGCCAACACCCAGCTGGCCTACTTTGACCAGCACCGCAGCGTGCTGGACGAGGACGCCATGGTGCGCGACATCGTGGCACCCGAGGGCGGCGACTATGTCTTCATCGGTGGCACCGAGAAGGTTCACGTGGCCTCCTGGTTGGAGCGGTTCGCGTTCCGGGGGGACGTGCACCGCATGCCGGTCACGCGCCTCAGCGGCGGTGAGCGTAACCGGCTGGCGATCGCGCGGTTCCTGCTGCAGCCGGCCAACGTGCTGCTGCTGGACGAGCCCACCAACGACCTCGACATCTACACGCTGGCGCTGCTGGAGCAGGCGCTGGTGGCGTTTGAAGGCTGCGTGCTGACGGTCAGCCACGACCGCTACTTCCTCGACAAGGTGGCGACGGCCATCCTCGCGTTCGAGCGGGACCTCACAGAGACCGCCGGAGAGGTCACCCTGGTGGAGGGCGACTACACCACCTACCGCCGTCTCAGGCTGGCAGAACTCGAAGCCCAGGCCCAGGCGCGCGCCACGGCGCGGCGAAAAGCCGAGCAGGCCGAGCGGAAAGCTGCCGAGCAGGCGAGCGCGGCGAAGACCGACCAGGCGGTCAACAAGAAGCTGACCTGGGCCGAGGCCCGCGAGTTCGAGGGGCTGGAGCCGAAGATCGAGGCGCTCGAGGGCGAGGTGGACGAGCTCGAGACCGTGCTGGGGTCCGCCGAGGTGTGGGCTGGCGACGGCGCGGAGGGGCGCAAACTCACCGAACAGCTGGACGCCAAGAAGGCTGAAGTGGAGCAGCTGATGGCGCGGTGGGAAGAGCTGGCGGAGCGCGCCGAAGGCTAGACCTCTTGGCCGATAAGGTTTCCGCAGGTCGTTAGAAAACACGTGACGCGAAGGCAGGCTGCCCGCATAGGGTGAGGCGCCTTGCCGCGTGGCGGGTGCGACACGAGGATTACCCATCGCTGGCATCCGCGGAGCGTTGAAAGACCGCAACCTGTGGCTCGTCTACAGCTCCACTGCAGTGCTGGGGATGGCATACGGCCTCGCCATCTCGGTGCTGTCGCTGTACCTCGACCAGTGGCGCTACACGGAGCCCGAGATCGGCACCATGGCGGCGGTGTTCGCCCTGGGCATCGCGCTGGCGTCCCTGCCGGCGGGGTGGCTGGTCAAGCGTTACTCCGCCAAGACCGTGCTGGTGGTGTCCTTCCTGGGCTACGCCGGCGTGGTCGCCACGATACCGCTGACGGTCGACAGCTTCGTGCTCCTGGCCGGGGCCCGGTTCTTCGATGGGGTCTTCTCGGCAGGGGTCTGGATCGCGTCGGAGACGGTGCTGCTGCGCCGCTCCTCCAAGCACCACAAGGCCCTCGTCATGAGCGTCTACGGAATCGCCATGGCGCTGGGTTATGGGCTGGGGCCACTCATCTCCAAGTTCCTGGTGGCGGCCGGGCCGCTGCAGCTGTCCTTCGTCGTCGCTGCCGGCTTTGCCGCGGCGGGCGGGGTGCTGCTCTGGGCGCGCCTGGACCCGGACCACAAGGGGGCCGCTCACGACGACGATGCGCAGGGCGACGACCCTGACGCCGCGCCGACAAAGACGGGGCAGGGTGACGAGATCGGCTGGTGGCAGCTGCTGGTGAAGGTTCGGTGCTCAGGTGCCGCGGCGTTCTGCTATGGCTACCTCAGCTCGGCGCTGGTCCTGTTCGTGCCCCTCTACCTGGCCCGAGACCATGGCTTCGCGGACGGGGATGTGGTGGTCGTACCCGGCTTCTATGCCGCCGGCATGGTCCTGTTCGCCCCGGTGGCGGGCTACCTGGGCGACCGTTTCGGAGAGCTTCTGGTGATGCGTCGGCTCGCGCTGTTGGGCATCGGCATCCTGGTCAGCTTCCCGTTCGTTTCCCACTTCTGGGTCATCATGCTGATGATTGCGGGGGCGGGCGCGGTGTTCACGCCCCAGCTACCCTTGGCCATCGCGCTCCAGGGTCTCATCGTCAAACCCGACGAATATCCCCGCGCCAATGCGCTCTACAACGCGCTTTACGCCATCGGGATGCTGCTCGGGCCGCCTCTGACCGGGGTCGTGTATGCCTCCGGTGGCGCGGGCGTGATGATGTTCCACCTGGCGGCCTTCTGGGTGGCCTTCGTCGCGTTCGCCTGGGTCTACCGCCGGGACGACCCTGCGGTCTCTCGCGTGCTACGAGGCGTGTCAGACCCGGCGTAGGGCCTGACACGCCCAATGGCCTATGGGCAGACGGTGTCCCACAGGCTGGCGCCATCACCCACGACCTCGGGTGTGGTGTCGACAAAGGTGACATCGCTGCATTCGGTGATCTGAGCGGCACCCTCGTAATAGATGCCGGGCGAGCTCATCTCTATGGTCACGTTGACCAGGTCCAGGTCGGTCTCCGCAGCGCCGCCCTCGCGGATGACGATACCCGCCTGGAAAGTCTCGGCGCCGCCCGCGTTGCGAATGAAGACGTGCTCCAAGCGGTTGTTGACGCTGGCGGTGTCGCGGAAGGTGATGCCTGACCAGAAGGCGGTCAGGTCTTCGTCACCCTCGAAGACGATAGGCTCTTGCACGGTGCCCACGGCGTTGAGCGTGCCGCCATACGCGCTCAGCGAAGCGTTCTCCACGAACTGAATCCGGGCTCCCGCTTGGATGGTCAGGTCGCCGCCCACGGCCACCGGGCTGAAGATGCGGTAGGGCGTGTCCAGGGCGTCCCACGTGTAGGCGTTGCCCGCAGGCAGGGTGCCACCGAGGACGTTGACGTGCTTGTCAGCGGAGCCGGCGAACAGCGCGGCGCTGGCCCCGTCGAGGTAGTGGACCGTGGTGATGTGCATGGTCGCGGGTGCGCCCAGGGTCTTGGTCACCTGCAGTCCCTCGAGGGCCTCGAACGATGTGCCCTGGTCCACGTAGAGGGCGTCAACCGCGCAGGAGTCGATGCTGAGGTTGCGCACCGTCAACGCGTTCGTCGAGCCCAGGTTCTCCAGGCTCACACAGCCCAGCACTCCCAGCGCACCGGCGTGCTGCACCTGCACGTGCTCGAGAGCGTTGTTGACGCTGCTGCTACCGTCGAACTGGATGCCCATCCAGGAGCCTGCAGCCTCGATGTCGCCCGCGAGCACGATAGGGGCGTCGGCGGTGCCGATGGCGGTCAACGCGGCTCCGGTCGGCACCACCAGCCGGCTGTTCTCGGCGAAGCGCAGCTCGACCCCGGGCTCCAGCGTCAGGTGACCGCTGTCGTTGCCAGCGATGACCACCTCCCCATTGTCCAGGAGGGTGGGCACGCTGAGGGCGGCCCAGCTCCTGCTGTGCCTGATGTTGCGTCCGTAGGCTTGCACCCGAGCGACATCGTTGGACTCGAACACGGTGTCGCCGGGCAGCAGGTCGCGGGTGTTGACGTGCGTGATGGCTGGCGTGCCGGTCCCGTTGGACAGGGTGAGGCCGCTGATGGTGGCGAAGACGAACTCGTCGACGAAGAGGCCACCGGAGACGCCAAAGGCATCGAGGGTCACGGCGTCAACGGTGATGGTCAGGGTGCCGCCGGGCTGATGGTACAGGGCCAGCGCGCCGCTGCCCTGGATGCCGCCGGCGTTCGAGATGAGGACGTTTTCGATGCGGTTGTCGGTCTGATCGCTGTCGACCGAGAGGCCCGACCAGAAGCCTGGAGACGTCTCCTCACCCACCATCTCGATAGGGGAGTCGGTGGTGCCGAGTGCCTGGATGGCGCCAGCGTTGGCGATGGTCATGGCCGAGTTCTCCCCAAACACCAGCCGCGCGCCGGCCTCGATGAGCAGGTTCGCGCCGACCGAAATGGGGCTTGGGACATAGTAGCACCCGGCCGTCAGCGTCGTGTCGGTGGTGATATCTGCGCTCAGCGTCGTTCCGACGCCGATGGCGCAGTCGCCGACGAGCACCTCGCTGGCGTAGCAACCGCCCAGGGCTTCGATGTAGACCGTCTCCCCCTGGCACAGCGCTCCAGGGTCGCTCACGACGCACTTACCGTCGTTATCCAAAGCGGTTCCAGGGCCACACTCGGCCCCACCGCCACCCGGTGTTTCTGGGAGGCACTCGCCAGTGGCCTGGTCGAGCACGGTCCCCGCGCCGCAAGCGGTTGGCGGGTCAGCGACGCACTCCTGACCGACCAGGCTGGTGCCAGCCCCGCATGTCGTGGTCTGCGCATCGTCGCAGGCGACCAGCACGGCCGCAGACAGGGCAACGCTGGCGGCAACAAGCAGAGGGGTAACGAAACGGTTCATGGGGGACTCCTTTGTCGTGGTGGCTCGATGAAAACGGGTTCAATGAGCCAGACACGGTTTCGGCCAGACAGGGGCCACGCGTCGGACAAAAAGACGCAACCCGACGTCCTGCGGGCCTCAGGGGCCTATGGGGTCGCGTGCAGCATGCTAGATACCAGCCGACGGGGGGATGCCGGCCAAGAGGAGTGTGCCACACCCACCTGTCCGTCAGTGTCTTTGTCAGGAAACGTCGGCCTACTCGGAGGCGTCGATGCTGCGGGCGACATCCATCAGCCGCTCGGGGGTGAAGACCCCGCTGGCCAGGTGATCGGGCCAGTCGAACCAGTCAGGGGCATCGGCCCGCTCCCAGACCGCTGCTTCTTGGCGGATGGTGTCCAACAGGGGTTGCATGCGCGCCTCGTCGCCGCCCCGCTTGAAGTGCCTGGCCGCTCGGGCGATGTCGGCCAGCCGCGCGGCCCCGTTTTCACTCTCCTGGCGACGGGCGTCGAGCCAGGCGCCAATGACCTGGTGCTGCTGCCGTCGCTCATCAGGGTCCAGCGCGTCGTACAGGGCGTCCTGAACGATGTCGTGGCGGAAGGCGTACTCATGCTGCCCCGGGATTCGGGTCCCCGGGAGCTCGGCGATGATCTCAGCGTCCACCAGCTGGGTCAGGCCCTCGGTGGGGTCGCGACCCAGACGCTCGGTCAACTCTTCGCGCCAGAACACCGGCCCACAGATGGCGGCGGAGCGCAGGATGTCCAACGCCTCCGTCGGGAGGTCCGCGAGGCCCAGCATCAGCAGCTCGGGCGTACTCATGGCGGTGAGCTCGACGCCATCTTCCGTGGTTGTCCGTAGGCGCCAGGCCTTGCCGTCCCAGCGCAGCCAGTCGTGCCGCAGCATGATTCGGGTGACTTCGACCACGTGCAGCGGGTTGCCCGACGTCTTGTCGGCGACGAACGTGGCCAGCGAGGACGACACAGGGCCCTTCAGCAGCACCGACAGACGGTGCTGCACACTCTCGGCCTCCAGGGGCCGAAGCGGCACGCTGCGGTTGAAGCCCAGCTGCAGTGCATCTTCGCGTGCCGCTGCCATGACGAACACCGGCTTGTTCGCCAGGCGCATCCCCAGGAACACCAGCAGGTCGCGCGTCAGGCGGTCCAGGTTGTCGGAACCGCGGATGGTCAGCACCAGTGGGGCCATCTCGATGGTGGCCTCGATGTACTCGGCGATGGCGCCGAACACGGCAAATGTGAAGTCGGGGCCGCCTTCGCCTTCCTCGCGGGCTGCTGCGCCGCACAACCCAGGCATGCACGCGCACAGCCGCGCCACCTCGGAGGCCCGTCGGGCCTCGGCCGGCGTCAGCTGCCGCGTTCCATTGTGGTTGAAAGCGCGCAGCACGACGTCGTCGAGCTTCCGGCGGATCTCGTCGAGGCTGTCACCGTGGCGCACCCCCGCGCGGTGGCGCAGGATGTCGCTGGTGGCGCGCAGCGGGACTCGCCGGTGCAGCGGGTTGCAGCGGGCGAACATGAACGTCACCAGCTCGGGCAGGCCATCGAGGTAGTTGTCGAACTCGATGAGCAGGCGGCCCTTACCCAACCCGGGATCGCCGGTAATCATCAATGTCTGAAGTGTCCGGTCTGCCAGGAACGCCTCGAACGCATCGACGATCATGGCCAGCTCGTCGGTGCCCCCGATGAGCGGGGCGCCGGAAGCCCACGGCTGCAACGTGACCAGAACGTGCTTCTGCTGGCCGGGCTGCAGCACGAGCGGCTCGCGGGTCTCTCGGCAGCCCGGCAGCTGTGCAGACAGGAGGTAGCTGCCAGGCTTCAGCGCGATGTCGGAGCGCGGTGCCGTGCCCAGCGGGGTCCCCCCGTCGGGATCGATGGAGTCCCTACCACCGAGCTCATACAGCCGTAGCGTCGCCCCGGTGGGGTAGCTCCGGATGTGCAGGGTGGCAGGCTCGGCGCTATGGCCCGGTGTGTGTGTGGTGTGGGCCAGGTCCCCGTAGAGAATCAGCGAGGCCACGTCTCCCCGCTCGGCGGCATCAGCAGCGCGACGATAGTAGAGCTTCTGCAGCTTCTCTCGGGCGCCGCCGTGGTCCGGCCGATAGGCCAATGCTTGATTGTAGCCGGCGACCGACTCGGCGAAAGCGCGCGCTTCCACCAGTCGTAGGTGCTCGGTCTCCAGGTGGTGGGCCCACTGCTCGCGGCGGTGGGGCAGGGGGTCGAAGTGGCCCCGCTGCCGCTCGTCACGTCGCAGATTCTCCTCGGCCTCCAGCAGTCGTTGGCGCAAGCGGTGGTACCGCTCGACGGCACTGTCGGCGACCAGGATCTGCGCCTCGGCCATGGCCGCCAGCCGTTCCCGCTCGCGGGTGCCTTCGGCCCACGCCTCCAGCGCTTCCTTGATCTCGCGGGCCCGGCGATAGCGGGTGCTGCGGTCGGGGGTCAGCGCACGGACGCAAATCGCCTCGAGCTCGGGGTCGATACGCTTGTCGGTCGCACGGGATGGTGACGGCGCCGTGGTCAGTCCACCGATATGGCGGAGCAGTCGTTCCTCGTCGGGGTCGTTGAAGGGGAGCTCGCCAGTGAGGATCTCGAAAAGGATGACCCCCAATGCCCAGATGTCCGACTGCGGGCCGACCTCAGCGGTGGTCCCACGCGCCTGTTCGGGCGACATGTAGTGGGGGGTGCCGACGACCAGCGTATCAGGCTCCGGAACGCCCCCGAAAAGCGACGGCTCCCCCCTTCGCTTGGGCATGATCTTTGCCACGCCCCAATCCAGGATCTGCACTTCGCCGTAGTCGCCGATGACGATGTTGGCAGGCTTGACGTCGCGATGGACCACCCCGCGGGCGTGGGCGTAGTCCAGCGCCATGCACACCCCCTGAAACAGCTGCAGCAGTCGCATCGGGGTGAACGTGCTGGCGGTGATGGCGTCGCCCTTGCGGAGCTTGTTGAGCACCGAGCGAAGACTCAGGTCCCCGACCAGCTTCATGGCGTAGTAGACCGACCCGTCGAACATCGTTCCGACGTCGTGGATCGGGACGATGCCGGGATGCTCGAGCTGCCCGCTGATGCGCGCTTCGAAAAGCAGCGCGTTCTTCATGCCGGGGTCTTCGCGGTGTTCCGGCAGCAAGGTCTTGAGTGCGATCACTCGGCCCAGATCGACGTCTCGGGCGGCGGTGACCAGGCCCATGCCGCCGCGACCCAGTTCGCCACCCACCAGGTACTTGCCGTCGCGTCGCGCCCCCGGGGCCTCGAAGCGCCGCTCGTTGGGTAGGGAGAACAACGACACCGGGGTGCGGTGCTCGGGTAGCCCAATCCGCTCCGCCACGGTGGCGGCGTTGCGACCTGCCGAAATGCGCTCCATCTGGTGCAGGGGCGTCTTGGCGGTGTGGAACGCATGTGGGGTCGCGATAACCCGGGGGTGGGCCACAGGCGTAGCCATGCCCTCGTCTGGGGCGACCGGGGTGTCGAAGGCGTCCTGCGAACCGGTGGTGTCGTCGTCGCTGCCAGCGATGACCGCCGTCCGCATGTTGCGGTCGCGCGCTGCTGGACTGCCGGGGCGGTCGCCTTTGGGGTCAGTGCCACTCACGAAGGGTGAGGGTAGCGCCTCGTGGGCCGACTAGTCGACCTTGGGCAGAATGGGTCCCAGCGGCTCCGGTGACCCGTACGCGACGCTCCCGACGCGCTTGGGCCAGCGCGCGAGGAAGGCCTCGATGGTCTGCTCGGCCATGTTCGGCGACTGCCAGAGCTTGTGCGAGTCGAACCACTTCTCCCGATCCGAGGAGAGCGCCCGGGTCGTCATCGCGCAGGTGTTGCAGAAGAACACGACGCCCGAGACGATCTGCTCGGTGGTTTGGTAGATGACCTCACGCTCGGTGTCGTCGCTTCCACACCGGGGACAGACTTCTTTGTCGGCCGTCTCACTCATGGCTGGAGACGCTGCCACCCGTTCCGCGGCGCGTCAACCGGTGAATAATCGCGCGAAACCAGCAGGAATCGGCTGGACGAAACGCGGGCCTGTAGCAATAGTCCCCGCTGATGATTGTCTTCTGGGTCATCTTCCTGCTTCTGGTGTTCTTCCTGTTGGCGCTCGATCTGGGCGTCTTCAATCGGGAAGCCCACACCGTCGGCATGCGCGAGGCTATCGGCTGGACCGTGGTCTGGATCTGCGTGAGCCTCGTGTTCAACGGCTTCGTGTGGCTCGCCTACCACAACAACTGGTTCGACGCGGGGCTGGGGCCGAACGGCGAGGTGGTCAAGACCGGCGGCACCGCGGCCATCGAGTTCTTCACCGGCTATCTGCTGGAGAAGTCCTTATCGATCGACAACATCTTCGTGATTGCTGTCATCTTCGGCTTCTTCAAGGTGCCCTCGGAGTACCAGCATCGGGTGCTCTTCTGGGGCATCCTGGGCGCCATCATCTTCCGCGGCATCCTCATCGGGGTCGGCGCCGTGCTGGTGAAACAGTACGCGTGGACCTTCTACGTGTTCGGCGCGATTCTGCTGTATGCGGCCATCAAGATGGTGTGGGGCGGCGAAGAGGACGCAGACCCCGAGAACAGCTGGATGTTCAGGCTCGCCAAGAAGGTGTTGCCCCTCAAAGCGGGGTACTACGGGCCGAAGTTCCGCATCGTCGAGGACGGCAAAACCTACTTCACCACGCTGTTCGTCGTCCTGCTCGTCATCGAGGCGACCGACGTCATTTTCGCCTTCGACTCCATCCCTGCCATCTTCGGCGTCACCACCGACCCGTTCATCGTGATGACGTCGAACATCTTCGCCATCCTGGGACTTCGCGCGATGTACTTCGTGCTGGCGGGCATGATCGACCGCTTCCACTACCTGACCTACGCGCTGTCCATTGTGCTCGGGTTCGTGGCGGTCAAGCTGTTGCTGCACAACCACTTCAAGATCCCGAACGCCATCTCGCTGTCGGTCATCGTCGTGGTGTTGGCCATCGGCGTCTTCATGTCCATCCGGCAGCCGCTGCCCGAGGACGCCGGGGGCGAGGGTGCCGGCGCCACCGACGCCGAGCCCAGCAACCCCGCGTAGCGCCAACCGTCTGGGCTACTTGGTGATCTGCACTTTCACAACCGCGGCGCGGGCTGTGGCGATCTTCTGAACGAAGCCGCGGAACGCCGCATAGTCGCCGGGCTTCACCTGGGTCGCATTCAGCACCAGCTCTTCGTCGACGTTCACGGTGTTGCCGCGAGTGCTGACGGTCAGCTTGAAGCTGCCGAAGGGGCTCGAAAGGCTGACCGGACCGGGCTTTTGCACCACCTTGCCGCCCTTGGGCAGGACGACGCTGGTCTGCCCCCGCTCGGTGACCGGGTAGTCCAGCACCAGAGGCTGCAGACGCTCGCCGTACTTGCCGTACCGGTCCATGATGGCGTCCGGCGTGGGGTCCAGTGGAACCGTGAGGCCAGCGTCGGTCTTCTCGGCGAAGCTGGGCAGATTGGCCGTCAGGGCGACGGTGACGGGCTTTCCGAGGGCGTCGAGGTGGGTGAAGTTCGAGGACTTCAGGGTCGCGCCCCGGTACTGCTGCGAGAGCAGGGCACTGAGTCGCTGCTTGCGGCGAGAGGCGTCGTGGAAGATGCGTCGTATCTGGGGGGCCTGAGTTCCGGCGATGGTCTCGCTGGCGTCGAGGCTGGCGGACCCGTCTGCGGCCAGGGTCACGGTCCCCTTGGACACGACCAGGTTCTCGGCGGCCGGTCGATACGGAAGCTGCGTCAGGACCGGTGGTGAGTCGTCCTTCATCGACACCCTGAGGATCATGGCCCCCTGGTCGAGGGCCGGGACTTCGCCAAGGCCGGCAAACTCGCTGGTGCCATCGATGTAGGTGTCCAGCGCCGGCACATAGGCGATGGCGTGGTTGAACGCCCAGAGTGTGGCCGGTTTGCCCTCGAGCCGTCCCAGGTCGCGGGTGCGAACCAGCACGAACTCAGCATGGACGCCGACCTCCCCGAGCATCGCGATGATGAGCGACGCCTTGTCTTTGCAGTCGCCGTAGGCCCGCTCCACGACCTGGGTGACCTTGTACGGTTTGAAGCCGTGGATGCCGAACTCGATGCCCACGTAGCGCGTGTTCTTGACCACCCAGTTCTGAATGGCCGCGACCTTATCCCGCACGGTGCTCTTGCCCTTGACCAAGCTGCGCGCCAGCGTCTGGAGCTTGGGCGACATGGTCAGCTGGGGCCGGACCAGCTCGCGATACCAGTCGGCCAGGGCCTTCCAGCTGTCGTAGGTCGACACGTTGGCGTACCAGGCGATGTCGCCATAGCCCGGCATGCCGCGCTCGATGGGGATCGCCGGCACGTCCCGCACGTTCCAGGTCAGGGTCTGGCGTCCAGACTTGGTGTCCACCGTCCGCTTGGGCGCTTTGACGCCGCGCCCGTGGGCGAACAGCTTCCGTCCGCTTGGGGCGTCGATCATGCGCACCACCTGGCGGGCGTAGTCGCCGCTCTGCACGGGGAAGAACACGCCGAAGAAGGACCCGAACAGGTTGCGTTCGCCCACCTCGTCGCTGGTCACCTGAACGTGAACCACATCGTCGACGCGCAGGTTGGAGAACCGGATGACGCGATACGCGCCCAGCGTGTAGACACCATTGGTCTTGCCCCGGGGGCGTCGGGTCGTGACCGCTTTCGGTCGCGACCGCGTGCCGTCGGCGTGGATGACCTCGGCCTGAACGATTTGCAGCCGCTCCTGGCCCGGCGTGAACGAAAACGACATGGTCTCGAAGCGTTCTGTCGCGGCCGCAGCGTCGATACGGATGATGCGCTGGGTGAAGCGCGAGCTCAGGCCGCTGTCGTGAACACGGACCACCTGCTTGTCCAGCAGATACGTCGCTCCAGTGTGGGACGGCGGCTCCTCCTCGGAGGCCTTGATGACCGTGTCGGCGGGCTCGGCGAACCGCTGCGCCAGAGACCGGCGCGAGACCATGCCGCGCCGGCGCTCGGCCAGCGACTGGTTCTGGGGCTTGAGCTCCAGCGAACGGTCGAAGGCCGCTACCGCACCGGTTTTGTCGCCTTTCTCCAGCAGAATCTGGCCGCGCAGCTGAAACAGCTCGGCGCTGTCCGGGTGGCGCTGTTCCAGGGTTTTCAGCAGCGCCAGCGCCGCACCCGGGCGCTTGGCATCGGCGTTGAGGACCTGCGCCCGTACGAGCACCGGCCAGATGGCCCAGGGCGCCTGCCCGCTGGCGGCGACAAGCCAGGCTCCGGCCTGGTCGCTGCGGCCGGCGCGACGTGCCAGTCGCACCGCGCGTACCAGCGCATGGTGGCGGCCGGCCAGGACCCGCGAAAACAGCTCCCAGGTGCGGGCGGCCTGCAGCGGTCGGTCAGCGCTTTCGGACAGCTCGGCCCTGGCCAACAGCAGTCGTGCTTGTTGCGCTGGAGCCTTCTGACGCGCCAACCACGCCAGCGCGCTCACGGGGTCTCCCAGCTCGGCGGTGCGCATGGCCCAGTACGTGAGGTAGCCGGGATGCTCCGGGTCGACCTTGGCCAACTGTCGGGCGAGGCTGTCGGCGTGGGCCGACAGACGGGCGCTCTCGGCCACCGGGAGAAGATGGCCCAGGGCCGCTGCGTGCTTGCCGCCGGAGAGCTTCACAGCCTTTTCGAAGGCCTCCCGAGCACGGTTCGCGTCGGCACGCTCGGCGCGACCCAACAGGTAATGCAGCTCGGCGCTCTTGGGGGAGGCCGTCAGCGCCTTCTCGAACTGAAGCGCCGCTTCACGTCGCGCATCTGGCGTGTTCTTGACGTACAGCAGAACCCGGCCGGCCACCGCCGGATCCACGCCAGCCAGGTCACTGATGGCCTTGGGCAGCTTCTTGCTGGGGGCAAACGTGGCCGTCGTGCGGCCGTCGGCTTTGACCACGGTCACGCCCTGGGGCAGTCGGCCCCGCTTGTCGACGATCCGGGCGATCAGCTCGGGAGCGTCGGTGCGATGCCCGACACGTAGGGCGAGGCGATGACGTCCCGCCTCGAGGCGCACGGGAAAAGCGTGCTGCCAGTCGCTCAACGCGCGCTCCCCGTCCCAGCTGACCAGCTTCTGGCCGTCCAGCGACGCGTACAGCGGGCCGTTGCTGCCGAGGACGACCATCGCGTCCACCGGTTTGGCGACGTCGACCGCCACCACGACCCAGGCGTGGGCGTCGCCGTCGACGTCCAACACGTCGCCGAGCTGAAACGCGCCTACCAGCGCCGCGTCCTGGACCCACCGCCAGCCCATCGGAGCGCGAACGCCTGCCACCACCTTTTTGAGGTCGAGGGCGTCGCCCAGGCTGGTCCCAGCGTTGGTCCCGGGTGAGGGCAGGGGGCCGAGCACCCAGGCCCTGTCCAACACCCCGGCGCCCTGAAGCGCCTTCCTTGCGGCTGCAGGATCGCTGGTGAAGCTCAGCGACGCCAGCGTCCCCAACGCCTCACCCTGCAGCCATGGCACCTTGCTGGACTGTGACAGCTTCTGCGCCACCGGCAGCAACGCCTTGCGGCCGATGCGGACATCGCTGAACAGGCGCTGCGCCTCGCTCAGGTGCCAGTGAAGCATGGCGCCGCCATGCTGCCGGGTCAGCTTCCCAGGCTTTTGCAGCGCCTGAAGGCTCGCCTGGAAGCGGTCGCGCAGGGTCTCGGCGTTTGCCGGCGTCGTGGAGGTTGCGAGCAGCCCCACCAGCGCCAGGACCACCACCGCGAGACGGCCGACACGCGAGGGGAGGCCAGTGAAGGCGTTCAAGACACGCCGGGCGCCGGAAAGTCGGCGCACAGGGCCTTGACCTCGTCGGCGATGCTGGCCAGCGCCGCCTCGTCCTCGATGTTCTTGGCCACCTGGCCCATCCATCCGGCGATGCGCGCCATCTCCGCCTGTTTGAAGCCACGCGTGGTCACGGCAGCGGTCCCCAGACGGAGCCCTGAGGGGTCCATCGGCGGGCGCGGGTCGAACGGGATGTTGTTGTAGTTGCATACGAGTCCGGCAGCAGCCATGGCACGGGCGAAGGGCTTTCCGGCGACGCCACGCGGGGTGACGTCGACGAGCACCAGGTGATTATCGGTGCCACCGGTCACCACCGTGAAGCCTTCGGTCGTCAGCGACTCCGCCAGCGCCTTGGCGTTGTCGACGATTTGCTGCGCGTAGGCCTTGAACTCGGCGGTGGACGCTTCTTTGAGCGCCACGGCGAGGGCCGCGGTGGTGTGGTTGTGCGGTCCGCCCTGAAGACCCGGGAAGACGGCCCGGTCGATCTTCTTGGCCAGCTTCTTCTTGCACAGAAGCATGCCGCCACGGGGCCCACGCAGGGTCTTGTGGGTGGTGGTGCTGACCACGTCGGCGTAGGGCACCGGACTGGGGTGGACGCCCCCGGCCACCAGGCCCGAGATGTGGGCCATGTCGCAGAGCAGGTAGGCCCCCACTTCGTCGGCCACGGCGCGGAATTTCTCCCACTCCACGAACCGAGAGTACGCCGTCGTGCCGGCGACGATGATCTTGGGTGTGTGCTCGAGCGCCAGCTCCCGCATCTGGTCGTAGTCGATACGGTGGTTGTCCTCGCGGACCCCGTACTGCACCGCGTTCCAGAACTTGCCGGTGGCCGAGACCTTCCAGCCGTGGGTCAGGTGACCGCCGGCGGTCAGGGACA
>JGI12316J15310_10000016_pt28 | contig 123808 bp, 109 predicted proteins | sample MarCyaLeptolynsp_FD_15310 | JGI IMG/M metagenome (IMG submission 15310) | reverse complement strand
GAGCCGATGAAGCTCGACCCGGACGAGGAGCCGCTGCTGTTCGCCTTTGTCGAGAAGATCACCGAGCTGACGGGGGCCGCGAAACCGAGCGAGATTCACGTCGACTGCCAGGTGAATGCGTCGGCGAGCTTCCGTCGCGGCATGCTCAGCTTCCTCAGCAACGACCTGGTATTGACGATCGGTCTCCCGCTCGTCGCCGGCTTCCGCACGGATCAACTCGCCGGGGTGCTCGGCCATGAGTTCGGCCACTTCGCACAAGGCGCCGGTATGCGCCTGACCTACGTGGTGCGCACGATCAACGCTTGGTTCTACCGGGTCGTCTACCTGCGCGACCGTTGGGATCTTAGGCTCGAGCGGACCGCCGCCGAAGCCGACTTCCGTCTCGCGATCGTCCTGCACGTCGCGCGGGCCGCGGTCTGGCTCAGCCGAAAGATCCTCTGGGTGCTGATGCAGATCGGGCACGCGACCAGCTCGTTCTTGCTGCGCCAGATGGAGTTCGACGCCGACCGCTATGAAGCGCGCTTGGCCGGATCCGAGCTTTTTGCAAAAACGTCGGTCGAGCTGGAGCTGCTCGGACTGGCGCAACAGTATGCGGGCAACCAACTGAACGAGCTCTGGGGCGAGGGGCGTCTCGTCGACGACTACTCCGGCCTCGTCGCGGCGCAGCGACGCTCGTTCAAGGCGGACGCGCCGGAGAAGATTCGCGAGTCGATCGACGACTCGTCGACCGGCCTGTTCGATACGCATCCGGCGACAAAGGACCGCATCGCCTCGGCGGAGAAAGAAGCGGCGCCCGGCGTCTTCCATCGCGATCAGCCCGCGACGGAACTCTTTAGCGATTTCGAGGCGCTCTCCAAGCGCGCGGCCGAGCGGCTGTACACGGAAGACTATCAACTCCAGTACGACCAGAACCGGCTCATCGCTGTAGCCGATGCGATGGGCGTCGAACAGGAGGGAGCGCAAAGAATCGCCGCAGCAAACGAGTACTTTCACGCTCTGCATCGGTTCGATCGGTCTCTGGCGATCGAGGGACCGGAGGGGCTCGACGCGCACGAGGCAACGAAGCGGTCGCGCGCCGCGCGGAAGGTCCTTGAGGAAAACGCCGAAGCCTGGGCCGCGGTCGTCGAGCGGCTCGCGGAGGCCGGCGCTCGGCGGAGCGGTCTGGCGCAGGCGGACGGCTTGACGCGAGCAGGCTTCTCGATCGACGCCTCGACGTTCGATCTGCCCGATGCGCGGGTCGAGACGCTGGACGAGGAGATTCGCAAGGTCGACCGGGAGCTGGAAGCGGCGGCGAAGGAGTACGAGGCGATCGGCGCCGCTCTGGCCGCGCGGTTGGCGGCGGATCAAGAGCGGATATTCGCTCTCGACGACGGTGCTCGGCGCGAGGAGTGGCAGCGGTTGCGTCAGGCGTTCGCCGCGCTGGCTTCCGGCGCCGACGCTTGGCGCAGCCTGCGCTTGCAACTGGAGGCGTTCGCGGCGATCGTCAACAACGCGGGCGATGCGCTGAGCGAAAACGAAGACGTCGCGGGTGCGGCTCAGATTCTGGCGCGGGCGGTCGATCGGGACCTTAAGGCGCTTCTGGCCGCCGTCGGCGACGCCGAGTATCCGTTCTACACGGAGCAGTCGGACGCCACGTTACGCGCTCGCCTCGTGGGCGCCGGGCTCGATACGTCGACCTATCAGAGCTTGGGCAACGGCGGGTTCGCGGCGGCCGACAAGACCGCGAAGCTGGCCGAGCGGATCGTGGGGAGGATGGCCGAGCTGGCCGCCCAGTTGGATGCGGAAGAAAACGCGGAGGAAGAGGCGACGGCCGCCGAGGCTTGAGGCCGAGCGCCCGCGGAACAGCTACGCACGACGCCGGATGACGACCATCGACATGTCGTCCGTCTGCGGGGCGTCGCCGCAAAAATCCTTAACGGCGGCGAAGACCCGATCGACCAGCGCCGCGGCGGACTCTTCCCGATTCGCGCGGACGACCTCGTACAGCCGCTCTTCGCCGTACTCTTCATCGGCCGAGTTCATCGCCTCGCTGATGCCGTCGGTGTAGAGGATCAGCGCGTCGCCCGGGTTGAGCCGGATGCCGCCCTCGGCGAACGGCGCTTGCGGCAAGACGCCGAGCACGGGTCCGCCGTCTTCGAGCAGCGTCGGTTCGTCCGCCCCGGCCGCGAACAGCGCCGGCGGGTTGTGCCCGGCGTTGGTATAGCGCAGCTCGCCCGTCCCGGGGTCGAGCGACGAATAGAACATCGTCACGAACTTGTCCGAATCGGTCGAATCGTGCAGCAGCCGGTTGGCGTGTCCGGTCTGCTCGGCCACCGGCAAACCGGTCAGGCTCTGGCTGCGCACCGTCGCCTGCACGGCCGCCATCACCAGCGCGGCCGAGATGCCCTTGCCTGAAACGTCGGCCACGCAAACGCCGGTGCGGCCGGAACCTCCGTCGAGGTAATCGAAGTAGTCGCCGCCCACGCTGCGAGCGGGTTCCGAGCGTCCGGCCACGTCCCAGCCTTCGATGTGCGGCGGCGCCTTGGGCAGCAACTTGCGTTGGATGTCCCGCGCCGTGCGCAGCTCGGTCTCAAGCCGAACGAGATTCTGCTCCTCTTCATAGAGCCGCGCGTTCTCGATCACCTGCGCCGACTGCGCGGCGATGATCGTCAACAGCCGTTGGTCGCTCTCGGCGAAATCCTCGCCGGCCAACTTATTGAAGACCGCCAGCACGCCGATCATGCGCCCCTTCAGCCGCAGCGGCACGCACAGTAAGTTGCGAATCGCGGCGCCTTCGGGCGGCATCCTGAAGCGCTGGTCGTTCGCCAAATCCGCGATCAGCAGCGGCTGCTGGTTCTTGATCATCCAGCCCGTAATCTGATCGCCCAGCCGATACGGAATCCCCGCGAAATCCGACTGCACCTTGCGGATCATCGTCTTGAGCGGCGCCGACTCCTGCTGCTGGTCGAGCATCAAGACCGCGCCCTGCTCGACCCGCACGTTCTTGACGCATTTCTGGACGATCAGGTCGACCACTTCCGTCAGCGTCGACGTGCCCGAGACCGCCGTCGCCACTTCGTTGAGCACCGAAAGCTCTTCGACCGCGCGGCGCAGTCGGAAGTTCTCCGACTCCAACCGCTTGAGCTGCGTTTCCAATTCCATGGCAGGCGCGCTGACGCCACCTTAGCAACTCTGCGCCCTTGAGGGCGGAAACGCTACGGGCGGAAACGCTATGGGCGGAACCGCTGCGCGATCGGGAACCGCCGCCCCATCCCAAACGCCTTCGACGTCACCCGCAGACCCGGCGCCGCCTGTTGCCGCTTGTACTCGGTGCGGTCGACCATGCGACAGATCCGGTCGACCAAGTCCGGCGGCTGGTGCAAGCGATCGGCGATCTCGTCCGGCGACACGCGCTGCTCGACGTACAACTCCAAGATCGGGTCGAGCGCCTCATAGGGCGGCAACGAATCCGTATCCTTCTGGTCGGGCCGCAGCTCGGCGGACGGAGGCTTGGTCAGCACGTCGTCCGCCACGGCGCCGGGATGGCGTTTCGCGCCGATCCGCGTCAGTTCGTAGACCAGCATCTTGGGCACGTCGGAGATCACCGCCAGCCCGCCGGCCATGTCGCCGTAGAGCGTGCAGTAGCCCACGGCGAGTTCGCTCTTGTTCCCGGTGGTAAGGGTGATCGCGTTGAACTTGTTCGCGATCGCCATCAGCGTCAGCCCGCGCAGGCGCGCCTGGATGTTCTCTTCCGCGACGCCCTCTTCCGTGCCCTCGAACACGGGCGCGAGCGTCTGGGTCATCGCATCGTACCCGGCGTTGATCGAGAGCAACTCAAAGCGCATCCCAAGCCCCTCGGCCAACTGCTTCGCGTCGCGCACGCTGCCTTCGGACGAGTACGGCCCCGGCATCCCGACGCCGATCAGGTTCTCCGGTCCCAACGCGTCCGCCGCCAACAGCGCGACCAAGGTCGAATCGATCCCGCCGCTCAAGCCGATCACGGCCTTCTCGAAACCGGTTTTCTGGAGATAGTCGCGCAGACCGAGAATCAGGGCGTCGTAAACGGCCTCGGGCTCGGAGCGCTCCGGTACGTGCAGATCGCTCCCGCCGGCGTCCTTCCCTTGATCGAGATCCAGGTCGACGACGATCAGGTCCTCTTCAAACGACTTCGCCCGCGCGATCGTATTCCCCTCGGCGTCCACCGCAAAGCTCGATCCGTCGAAGATGAGCTGGTCGTTGCCGCCCACCTGATTGACCATCACCGCCGGACGCCCCACGTCGCGCGCCGCCGTCGCCAGCAACTCCTCGCGAAACGCGCGCTTGCCTTGGCGATAGGGCGACGAGGCGATGTTCAGCAGGACGTCAAATCCTTCGGTCGCCAGCTCCTGGACCGGGTCGCGGCGGTAGCGCTGCGACTCCCAAAAATCGGCGTCGTTCCAGACGTCCTCGCAGATCGTGATCGCGACCTGACGATCAAGCGCCTCGACGACGTGTTGCCACTCGGCGGGCTCGAAATGGCGCGACTCGTCAAAGACGTCGTAGGTCGGCAGCAGCATCTTCTGCTGCCGGAAGACGATCTCCCCTTCCTTGAGCAGCGCCGCCATGTTCGCCGCCTGATGGCGCGAGCCTTCGCCGACATACCCGACCACCAGCGGCGGCAGGTCCCGCGCATCCTCGGCCAGTTGCGAAAGCCGCTCTTGGTTGCGCCGGAGAAAGGCCGGAACCTCGACCAGATCGCGCGGGGGATAGCCGCACAGCGCCAGTTCGGGAAAGACGATCAAGTCGGCCGAACGATCCGCGGCTCGGTGAGCGAAATCGAGGATTTTTTGGGCGTTGCGGTCAAAATCCCCGACCGTGGGGTTGATCTGTCCGAGAGCGATCCGCATCGAGAGGCTTAAGGGGGCGGGAGTTCAGGCTTTTGAGCCAACAGCGCCGCCGTTCCGCGGCCCTCGCTCTCCTCTTCGTAGGTTATCACGCGCCAGCCAGGGAAAAACGTCGGCAACTCGCCGGGTTCGAGCAGATAATCGCGCGTTCGAGGTCCTTCGGCGAGAGGCAGGCTCTTCACGGTAAAAGTTTTATATACAACGAATCCCCCTGGCTTCGCACAGCGCGCAATCGCGGACATCAGGGGGCGATGCAGGAAGTAGAAGGCCGCCGCGAGGTCGAAGCGGTCTCGCCCCAGGTCGGCCTCGGGCGCCTCCAGATCGATCTGCCGCGTCTCGACGGAGAGTTCGGATCGCGAGCAGCGATCACGGGTCAGCCGAAGCGCCTCAGCGGAGAGATCGAGCGCGACCACGTCGAACCGCCGCGCCAACTCGACCGTGTGCCGTCCGGCGCCGCAAGCGAGGTCAAGCGCCCGTCCGCCGCCGGGAACATGCTCCAGCGCCTGGGCAAGAAACGGGTCGGCCGCGGACTTGCCGGCCCCAAGCTTGCGGTACTTCTCGTCCCACTGCAGAGACCGATCATTCGGCCGCTCAAAATGCAAAGAGCGCCCTGGCGGGCGCTCTAGGTTCTGATCGTGGGAGGCCAAGGGGCCCGTCGCCGTTAGGCGCTAAACGAGCTGCCGCAGCCGCAGGTCGAGGTCACGTTCGGGTTATCGAACTTGAACCCGGCGCCTTCCATCGACTCCACATAGTCGACACGCACGTTGTCGAGGTAGAGCATCGAAGCCGGGTCGATGAACACCTTCAGGTTCTCGCCGAAAGCGTATTCCTTGTCGAGCGGCAACTTGCCGTTCTCAAACGCCATCGAGTACTGGAAACCCGAGCACCCGCCGCCGACGACGGAGATGCGCAAGCCCTCGGGCTTGGGATCCTGCTGGGAGAGGATCTCAGAGACTTTGGTAATCGCGGTATCGGTGAGCTGAACCATGACGCAGTTTCTCCTACAGTGCTAATGCGCAGTATATCGGATGTTCGCAAACGGCAGGCGGTCGCAAAGAATTTCGCCCTGCGCGCCAAGAGACCTTACGCCTCGTTCCAGACAAGACTGAGCAACATCAGCGCCGCGACGCCCATCACGACCAACACAACGACCCGGAGCCAACTCACGCGCGCCGACTTCGAGCCGTCCATCAACGCGCCCAGGATGCAGCAACCGTGCAGGATCAGGCCCGGCACGAACAGCATGAAATAGCCTGCCGCGACGATGATCAGCCAAGCCAGCGCATTCAACGGCTGCCCCTTGTAGAGCTGTCCGAGCCCGGGAATGAAGAAGCTGAGCACCGCCGCAACGCCGGGATTCCAGCCGCGCTCCGTCTGCGCTCGTACTTCTGCGCGGAAGCGCTCCTCTTCTCGGATCTGGGCCCGCCTCGCTTCGCTAATCACAATGCCCTCGCCCGCAAACGTCTAGATCAATACCCCCAACGCCATAGAGCTCCGCCGGCCGTCAACCCGGCCCCGACCGCCGCCATCAGAACCAGATCGCCCTTCTTCAGCCGTCCTTGGTCGAGCGCGTCGCGCGTCGCCAACGGAATCGTACCACCGGTCGTGTTGCCGTAGTCGGTAATGTTGATCAGCGTGCGCTCCATCGGCAGCCCCAGCCGCTCGGCGACGGCGGTGATGATGCGCTTGTTCGCTTGGTGCGGGATGAGGATGTCCACGTCGGCCACCGTCAGCCCGTTGCGCTCGAGCAGCGTCGTGCACACCTCGTGCATCTTGCTGACCGCATAGCGGTAGACCTGCCGCCCGTCTTGATGGACGAAGTGCGCCCGCTCGTCGATCGTCTGGTGACTCGGCGGCCGACGGCTGCCCCCGGCCGGCATGTAGAGATGCTGCCCGCCCGACCCGTCGACCTCGTGCTGAAAGTCGATCAGCCCGGCGTCCTCGCCCTCCTCGGCCGCTTCCAACAGCATCGCCCCGGCCCCGTCGCCGAACAGGACGCAGGTCGCCCGATCCTCGTAATCGACGATCCGCGACATCGTGTCCGCGCCGATCACCAGCACCCGCTCTTGCGAGCCCGAAGCGATCAACTGCGAAGCCGTCGTTAGCCCATACAGCAGCCCCGAGCAGGCCGCCAACAGGTCGAATCCCCAGGCGCCTTTAGCCCCGATCCGGTCCTGCACCAAGCAAGCGGTCGACGGGAAGAACATGTCCGGCGTCACCGTGCAGACGATGATCGCTTCCACGTCCGCGCCCGTCAGCCCAAGCTGTTCGAGCGCCGCCTCGGCGGCCTTGACGGCGAGATCCGACGTCGCAACGCCCTCCGGAGCGATATGGCGCGTCTTGATGCCGGTCCGAGTGACGATCCAGTCGTCATTCGTATCGACCATCTCCTCCAACTTGGCGTTCGTCAGCGTTTCAGGCGGAACGTAGGTCCCAACGGAAGTAATTTTGGCGCGTCTAGGCAAGCCGACCATTGTACCGGCGCAAGCCCGCAAGAATCACCCCAGGCCCGCCGCTCGCCCCCACTAGCGAGTCAGCGGTCGGTTCAGATATTCGACCAGCGGCGCCAACGCTCGGAACCGCTTCACGATCTCGGGCAGCATCTTGGGCGTCTCGATCAGTTTCGGCTCCATCTGAGCCATCGCCAGAAACTGCTTGTAGACCAATAGATCCGCCGCCGGATCTTCCGCCGAAAATCCCTTCGGAATGCGCTTCAGCCGGTCGCCGTGCATCTCACCGTAGTAGCGCTTGAAGGTCCGGTTCCGCAGCAACGCGCGCAACTCGTCCGGGTCCGCCTCGATCGCTCGTCGGATCGCCAGCAAGTGTTTTGACTCGGGCATATACACGCCGCCGCCCACAAAAAACTCCTTCGGCGAAAACTGTAGATAGAAGCCCGCTCCGGCGTGCTTCGGCAGACGCGAGTCGTGGAAGATCGCCGCCGCGTTCGTCTTGTACGGCTGCTTGTTCTTTGAAAATCGCACGTCGCGATAGATCCGATAGACCGACTTCTTCGGGTCCATCCGGAAGGCCGGAGCGAGCGTCTCAAACTCGTCGTTCAAGCACTCGACCATCTCCGTCAACGGCGCCTTGACGCTCTCCAAGTAGACCGGCTTGCGCGGCTCAAACCACTCTCGGTCGTTGTTTTTTTCGAGCCCGCGCAGGAATTTCAGCGCGGCCGGGGGAAAACCCGGAAACTTTTGCTTCGCGTCCGCCATGCAAAAAGGCTAGCAAGATCTCAGGCGAACGCCCGATGGCGCCAAAGAACCGAGGTGCAGTGTGATCAGTCTGAAGTGTTCCCTCCGCGCATCCGCCGCGCCTCGCCCGCGATCGTTCTAGCGATCGGTCTGGCGAGTCTGACTGCCGGCTGCGGCGATTGGCACACTCGACTGGGCCAGGTTGCATCCGGCTCGGGCGACTTCGAGACCGCGGCGGCTCGCTTCCGCCAAGGGGCTGAAAGCGGCAGTCCGCAAGCCCAGCTCCAGCTCGGCCTGCTCTACTATCGCGGCCAGGGCGTCGAGCAGAATTTCGCGACCGCGCTGCGCTGGATCGAGAAGGCCGCCGAAGCCGGCAATCGCTACGCCCAGTTCCGCGTCGGCCAGATGTACGACCGCGGAGAAGGATGCGAGCCCGATCCGGCGCGCGCCGCCTGGTGGTACGGACAAGCCGCCTCCAAAGGCGAATCGCTCGCCAAGACCGCCCTGGGCGTACTCTACATGCGGGGGCGCGGCGTCGAGCAGAGCCTCGCCAAGGCCCGTCTGCTGCTGACCGAGGCCGCCGACGAGGGCAACGCCGAAGGCCAGTATCAACTCTCGCGACTGCTCGAAGACTATCTGCGCGGCCCCGATTCGCTCGACGAGGCGCTGCGCCGCCGGCACGACGCGAGCACGCAGGGTCACGCCCTCGCCCAAGCCGACCTGGCGCGCGACTACCTACGCGGCGTCATCACCAACGGCGGATTGGAAGAGGCCTCCTACTGGTTCGAGCTCTCGGCCAAGCAGGGCAACAAGGCCGCCCAGTTTGAGCTGGCGGAACTGCTCGATCGGCGAGGCAACGCGGCGCAAGCGGCGGCCTGGCGCGAAAAATCGGCCGACCGAGGCTACGTGCCCGCACAGATCGCGCTGGCCGACGACCTGCTGGCGTCCAACAGCAAGAGCAAGAACCGCCGAGCCTTCGAGCTGCTCCGAAGCGCCGCCGACCAAGGCAGCGCCTACGCCCAATTCCGACTCAGCGAACTCTACCGCGACGGCCGCGGCGTGGAGGCGGATCCGGTCAAGGCGCTGATGTGGGCCGAGGTCGCCGCGCAAGGCGAAGAGATGCCCGCGGCCGATGAACTGCTGCGCAGCTTGCAGACCGCCAACGGCCCGGTCGCGGCGCAACAGGCCCGCAACCTGAGCCGCCGCTGGATGACCGAGCGCCCGCAACTGAACTAGCGACGGCCTACAATAGGGCCCGATGCCTGAGATCTCTCGCCGTCGCCTCCTCGCGCTCGCCGCTTCCGCCGCTGCGGCCTCATCGCCGCTTCGAGCGGCCCACCACGAAGGCGGCGCCCCGACGCTCTGTCTCTTCTCGAAGCACCTGCCGCATCTCGACTACCCCGAGTTGGCCAAGGCGCTCAAGGCCTGGGGATTCGGCGGCGTCGACCTCACCGTTCGCCCCAAGGGTCATGTACTGCCCGAGAACGCCGAGAACGATCTACCCCGCGCCCACGCCGCGCTCCAAACCGAAGGGATCGCACTGCCGATGATCACCACCGGCCTGACCTCGATCCAAGATCCGGCCGCGCGCCCGACGCTCTACACCGCCGCCCAACTCGGCGTCGAATACTTCAAGGTCGGCTACTATCGGCTGCGCGATCTGTCGCAGATGACGGCGATGACCGCACGCGTCAAGCAAGACGTCGACGGCCTCGCCGCGCTGGCCGCGCACGCCAAGATCACCGGCGGTTTCCACAATCACTCCGGCGCTTACGTCGGATCGGCCGTTTGGGACAGCTACCGAATTCTTGAGGACGTCAGCCCGCAAAAGATCGGGTTTTACTTCGACCCCTGCCACGCCACCATCGAGGGCGGCAAGGCGGGCTGGGAGATGGCTTTCGAGCTGGTCAAGCCGCGCATCAAGATGGTCGCCTGCAAGGACTTCTACTGGGAGAAGAGCGGCGGCAAGTGGCAAAGCCGGATGTGTCCGCTCGGCCAAGGCATGGTCGACTACCCGCGCTTCTTCTCGCTGCTAAAGGCGTCCGGATTTGAAGGCCCGATCTCACTGCACGTCGAGTACGAGATCGACGGCCCCACCGAAGCCGCCCGCCGCGAGAAGACCGCCGAGGCGATCGAGCAGGACTTCGCCTACCTCCGCTCCCAAGTCGAAAAAGCCTGGGCCTGATCCGAACGGACCTGCCCGGAGGCGGCCCGTCCTAGCGGCAGGGTTCGCCGTTCCGGCTGATCGAAAGCGTTACTTCGTTGCTCTCGACGCCGTCGACGGCCACCTTCACCGGCACCTCGCACCCGATCATCGCGTCGCCCGGAAGGGTGATATTCACCTGATAGAGATGCGGCGATTGCGGGCTGAGTCCGGCGAACTGCACCGGCACGTTCGCGCCGCCCAAGGTCGCACGGACCGAGCCGGTGACCGGGTTCGCCCCCGTAGCGGCGAAGCCGTCGAGGATCGGAATCTGCGTCGGCCCGAAGCCGGTGCCGAACAGCGACACGACCTGCGACGGGCGCGCCGGGTCGTCGAAGGTATTGAGCTGGACCTGGGTCGAGCTGATCGCGTTGAGCGCCGCGGCCGGTCCGGTCCCGGCTTGGTTCTGCGAGAACAGCAATGGACGCAACGGAGTCAGTCGAATCCGCTCGGCCGGGCTCGCTTCGCCGTCGTGGATGACGATCACGTCGGCGGCCGAAAGACTCTGCGCCGTCGCCGGAAAATCCGTCAGCCCCTGCGGCGCAACGCCGACGATCTGCTGATCGGAGACGAAGACGAGCGGGCTCGGAATGCCGCCGATCGTCATCGCCGTACCCGCCAGTTCATTGGGCAAGGGCACGGTCGCGGCTCGCAATGTACGGGTCGCCAGTCGGCTGCCGAAGACGGCCACAAACATCCCGCCGGCGATCTCGCCGCCCGGCTGGCCGTTCGGCCGGAAGGTGGCCGCGTTGACCACGCCGTTCTCGGAGATCAAGGGACCGGTCGCCGAAACCAAGTTCAACACCACCGGCACCGAGACCGTTCGCGCCGACCCGATCCAGGCGATCTCCACAAAGCCGCGGCTGACGCCCACCGGCAACCCGGTTGGATCGGCCGTGACCTGAAGCGTCGCCGGGGTCGTGCCGCTCGCCTGGTCGATGCGAATCCAAGGCGCGCCGGACGAGGCGGCGGCGATCCATTCAATCAGCGGGCCGTTCGACGTCAGCTCCAGCGGCTTGGCCTCGGGCAGCGGGCCGCCCTGCACGGCGTTGAAGCGCAGCGCGTCAGGCGCCGCCGACAGCTCCGGGATCACCGGCGGCGGAACGACGATCGCAAAGTTGTCGAGGCCCGATTCCTCGGAACCGGTCAACTCGTCCATGCTGACCTCGATCCGCTGGACGGCGCGCAACACTTCGTTGAAGGTGCGGTCGCCCGCGATCAAGACCCAGTTTTCCTCACGCAGGGGCGCCGAGTAGCTGGTCCAGTCGGCGCCGGGCGGCGGGCCGACGAAGGCGTAGGCGGCGCCGAATCCGATCAGTCGGACTTCCACTCCGCGGTTCGGGCCGCTCGGCGAGAGGTGCTTGCGGTCGAACTCGATGCGGGCTTCCGAGCCCAACTCCAGCAGATTGCCAAGGAACTTGTTGGGAGCGACGATGTAGTCGCGCTCTTGGTCTTCCAGGTCGCGGACTTGCAGGAAGCCGCCCGGGTTGCCCGCGGTGGCCAGGCGCACGACGCCGCTCTGGGCGGTTCGGAAGTCGCCTTGCGTCACGCCCACCGCGCGCGAAATCAGGAACGGAGCGACGGGCACGTTCGGCTCCCAGCCCTCCTGGTCGGCCGAGAAGTTCGAGAGTGCGGGCGTACCCGGAGGGGCCGCCTTGCCCAGCAGGTCGATGTTGTCGAGGAACGTGATTCCGCCGGTAGATCCGTAGTTGGCGCGGATCTCGATCCGCAGCACGTTCTCCAGCACCTCGGCAAACGAGGCCCCGCCGCTGAGTCGCTCCCAGTTGCCGGCCGTCAGCGGGACGATGAAACGGCCCATGCGACGGTCCGGTTTGACGCCGGTCCAGCGATAGGTCGACAACTCGCCCAGGATTCGTACCTCGACCGGTTGCGACGGAAGGCTGTCGCCGTCGTAGGCAAGGTCGAACTCAAGACGCGCGTTCGGGCCCAGCAGGGCGATCTTGCCCAGGAACTCGGCCGGCGCGACAAAGTAGTCGTTGCCTTCGCTCGTAATCTGCAGGTTGCGGGTGAAGTCGAACGGGCCGCGCCGCAACTCCAGGGTGCTCGTCTCGGCGCCGGTCGTCGAGCCAGGCACGATCAACTGCGGCGCCGGGAAGTTGCGCATCCAGCCCTCAAGGTTGCGGTCCTCGAAGTCGCTTGAGGCGACCGTATCGAGATTCTGCGCGCCCGCCGTCAGCTCAATCTCCAGGTCGAGGAACGCGAACGTCTGCGGATTGCCGAAGCCGGCTTCGATCGCAATGAAGTACGTTCCGGGCTCTAGAGCCGGCGTCGTCTCCGGCGTGATCAGGATGAACTCTCGTCCGCCGGAATTCGTCGAGCGAAAATCGGAGACGATCTCGCCGCTCGGGGCGCGCTCGACGTCCTCGGCGCGCCGGATGAACAGGTCCAGATTCGCCTCCGGAGGCGCCGTGGTGAGATCGACCTCCACCCGGACCGCCTCGGCCGGAACGACGAAGAAGAAGCCGTCGGCGCCGTTGAAAAGCGTCCTCGCCTGGACGCCCGGAACGACCGTCGTTCCCAGCCCGTCCGGCAGCAACTGTCGAGACTGCGCAGACAGCGGCAGCGCGGACAGAAGCGCCGTAAAAACAAGTAGATAGCGAGCAAGCTGCATGTGTGATTCCCGGGCGGATTCGGGCCTGTGAAAAACGCTCCAAGCCTATCACAATCGGCCCTGTTTCCGGGCTCTCTCAGGCAAGCGCCGTATTGCCGCTTACGAAGCCCGTGTCGTAGCCTTTGGGGTCGGGCCGAGGCGGAGAAAGCCGGGCCGTGCGACCATTTTTTGGGGGAGCGAAATTCATGAGCATGCGGGGAGTCGTCTTAGCCGGCGGCCTAGGTTCGCGCCTGGGACCGTTGACCAAGATCGTCAACAAACATCTGCTGCCGATCTACGACAAGCCGATGATCTACTACCCGATCCAGACGTTGGTTAACGCCGGGATTCGGGACATCGCGGTCGTCACCGGCGGCCGCAACGCGGGGGACTTCCTGCGCCTGCTGGGCAACGGCCGGGAGTTCGGCCTGGACCACATCGACTACGTCTACCAAGACGGCGAAGGCGGCATCGCCGAAGCGCTCGGCCTCGTCGAACACACCTGCCGCGGCCATAAGATCTGCGTCGTGCTCGGCGACAACATCGTCGAGAAGAATATCGTCGGCGCCGTCCGCGACTTCGAAAGCCAAGAGCGCGGCGCGAAAATCCTGCTCAAGCGCGTCCCCGACCCCGAACGCTTCGGCGTGCCCGAGATCGACGGCGACAAGATCCTGCGCATCGAGGAGAAGCCGCGGGAGCCCAAATCCGAGTACGCCGTCACCGGCATCTACATGTACGACGAGAGCGTCTTCGACAAGATCAAGAAGCTCAAACGTTCCGACCGCGGCGAGCTCGAAATTACCGACGTAAACAATCACTTCATTCAAGAAGGCACGATGACCTGGTCCGAGCTCGGCGGCTGGTGGACCGACGCCGGTACGATCGAGTCGCTCCATCGCGCCGCCAATCTCGTCGCCGAAACCGGCGCCAACAAATTGGCCGACAAGTTGGCCAGCAAGTTGGACGGAGCCGGCTCATGATCATCCGCGACGTCGCCTCCAAGGCGCAGTTTCGCGCCGAAAAGATGGGCAAAGCCGATCTGGCTGCGGCCGACAATCTGTTCGCCGGACTCAACAGCTTCGAGCCAGGACAGGAGCACGCGCTCCACACGCACCCGGGCCAGGACAAGCTCTACTACGTCGTTTCGGGCGTCGGCGAGGTAACCGTCGGCGACGAGACGTCGCGCATCGAACCCGGCGACCTCGTGCTGGCCAAAGACAGCGAACCGCACGCGCTGCGCAACCCCGGCCCCGAACGGCTCGTGGTGATGGTGGTCATGGCGCCGCCGCCCAAGCGATAGGCCCGAATTTCCGGGTTTTGACTTTGCCCATTTCTGTGTAAAACTAGGGCCCGCTATGGGCTTACTTTGGTTTCTCATTATCGGCGCACTCGCCGGATTTCTTGCCGGCAAGATGATGCGCGGCGGCGGCTTCGGCCTGGTCGGCAACCTGGTCGTCGGCATCGTCGGGGCCGTGCTGGGCGGGTTTCTGTTCGGGGTGTTGGGGATCTCGACCGGCGGCGGACTCGTCGGCTCGTTGATCACGTCGACCGTCGGCGCCGTGGCGCTGCTGTTCTTGGTCGGACTGCTGAAGAAGTAGCCTACCTTGTGGCGCGGGCTTCAGCCCGCAGCGGGACTTCAGTCCCGCCCGCCAAGGCGACTTGCGAAGCAAGAGCCCGTTGCTCATCCGACCCGTCGTTCATCCGGTCCCAGGCTCATCCGGCCCAAGCTCAACCTATTCAGCCGGCCGAACCAAGACCTCGCCCGCCGACGGGAACTCCGCCGGAACGAACTGCGTCACGTCCCCCGTCGCCGCCCACTCCGCGCCCCGCTGGAACGTCGTGATGAATCCGATGCAGCGCATCGCCTCCACGCTGTGGCCGAGCGTGGTGTGAAAGACCCGCCCCTCGCCGAACGGGATCGTCATCAGGACCGGCTCGTGCCGTCCCGTCCCGCCCGTCGCCGGATCGGAAAACGCTGAAGCGAGCACGGTCACCTCTTCGGCCGGGCCGCGCAGACTGTCGTACAGTTCATCCGTCGCGTGCATCCAACGTCGCGGGATCTCTTGGGTGATCGGGTGGTCCTCGCGCACGTCGATCGCGAACTCGATCCGCTGGCCGTGATGCCCGCCCGGTCCCGGCGTCGTGTCGCGGGTCCAGTCGCCGGAATCGGAGAGGCGTAGGTAGGGCCCGTTCTTCTCGGTCCTTCCGCGCCAACCGCCGATGCCGATCATCCGGTTGTAGGCCTCCCAGTCTGGGAACGCATTGTCGGCCGCGTGCACGGAAACGAAGCCGCCGCCCTCGCGGACGAACCGCTCAAAGGCCGCGTTCGTCTGCTCCGACCAGGGCTCGCCGTTGTAGTTCGATACGACCAGATCGAAGCGCGAAAAATCCGGCCGGAACGCGCTCATGTCGCCGCCCTGCGGAGGCGTCGTCGCGACCTCGACCTCGAACAGGCCCGTCTCGTCGAGGTACTCCTTGAGCATGGGCGTCGTCTCCGGCCAGACCTGATGGTTGTTCTGGCCGTCGATGATCAACGTCCGAATCTGAGCGGTCGCCGGCAGGGTCAGCAGGCAAAGGAAGAGCAAGCGGTACATCGCGCCCCGCATTGTATCCCGCCGCATCCCGCTTGGGCGCTACAATCGCCCCCGATGCCGACCGCCAACATCGCTCGTCGCGAATTTCTAACAGGGCTCACAGGACTGACGGGACTCGCCGCGCCCGCTCTCCTCCAATCCGCCTACGGTCGCCTAAAGATCGCCGACCTCGAAATCTGGACCTACCAAGGAAGCTTCGAGGGGACGACCGGGGCTCACCGCCAGCACCAAGTCAAACCGCTCTACGCCTACGACGCCGAGCGCCCGGCCGAGTACCGCGAGCGGGGCGGCCGCCGCGGAATGGTCCGCAAGAGCGCCAACTACCTCGTCGTCAAGACCGACCAAGGCCTCGAAGGCCTCTATGGCCCGGTCGATAACGAGGCCGCCGTCGTCGTCGACCGGCAACTCAAAGGCTTCCTCAAAGGCCGCGACGCGCTCGCCGTCGAGACCCTCTGGGACCAGATGCACAGGCTCAATCGCCACTCGCGATCGAGCCATTACATGATGGCGATCTCCGCCGTCGACAACGCGCTGTGGGATCTGCGTGGACGCTTCTTCGAGGCGCCGGTCTATCGCCTGCTAGGCGGCCCGACGCGCGAGCAGGCGACCGTCTACGGCAGCACGCTCGGCGACTCGGTTGAGCCGGGCAAGGCGGGCCCACGCGCGGCGCAACTCAAAGCCGCCGGGTTCCGCCATCAGAAATGGTTCCTCGCCTACGGGCCGGGGGACGGAGCGGCCGGACTACGCAAGAACATCGGACTGGTCGCCGAACTACGTGAAGCCGTCGGCGACGACGTCGACCTGATGTTCGACGCATTCATGGGCTGGGATCTCAACTACGCCACGCAATGGGCGCGCGCCGTCGAACGCTATCGCCCCCGCTGGATCGAAGAGGCCTTCCACGTCGACAAGATGGAGAGTTTCCGAGCGCTGGCGCGCGAGACGACGATCCCCGTCGCAACCGGCGAGCACTTCTACGGTCGCTGGGAGGTCAAGCGCTTCCTCGAAGCCGAAGCGATCTCCGTGGTGCAGGCCGACCCGGAGTGGTGCGGCGGCGTCAGCGAACTCCAGAAGATCGTACAGATCGCATCCGCCCACGACGCGCACGTGATTCCGCACGGCCACAACGTCCACGCCGCATTGCACGTCGTCGCCGCCAACTCGCCGATGACCTGCCCGCTGGTCGAGTTCCTCATCCACAAGATGGAGAGCTACTACTACTTCGACAAGCACCCGCCGATTCCAGTCGACGGCAAACTCGCCCTCGACGAGCGGCCCGGCTTCGGCATGGAGATCGACGACGCCAAGGTCGAATCGCGGAAGCTGCGGAGCTGGGACTAGGCGGGACTAAGCCCCCGTCCCCAACTTCTCCAGCAGGGCGATCGCTCCCAGGATGTCTTCCCTCTGCGCGTCGCCGACGATCTCTCGTTCGATCACCAGCGGCCCCGAGTAGCCGATCTCCTTGAGCTTCGCCACGTAGGCCGCCATGTCGACGTCGCCTTCGCCGAGCGGCGTCTCCTTGCCCCACTCGCCTTCGGCCGGAGGCCAGGTCCCGTCCTTCATATGCACGGTGACCACCCGATGGCCGACCTTTTCAAGCGCCTCGAGCGGCTTGCCCGAGCCGTACAGAATCATGTTCGCCGGATCGAAGTTGACGAACAGGTTATCGCGGTCCACGTCGATGATGAACTGCTCCAGCACGTCCGCCGGCTCCTGACCGGTCTCGAGCGCAAACGTCTGCCCGTGTTTCGCCGCGTGATCGCAGACGCGGCGCACGAGGTCGCGCATCGCGGCATAGTCCGGGTCTTCACGGTCGTGCGTCACACAGCCGATGTGCATCGCGATCCCCGGCACGCCGAGTTTGGCGGCGAAGTCGCTCACCGCGTAGGTCCGCTGCTCGCGCTCCTCCCGCGTCTCCGGAGGAACCAGCCCGACCGTCCGCGCGCATTCGGGAATCGAAGCGTAGCTCTCGCCCGCGAAACCCATGAAGCACGTGACGACCGTCACGCCGTGCTTCTCGATCGAGGCCTTCCAAGCGGCCGCCGACTCGTCCGAGAGATCAGCCGTTCCGTGCACGGCCAACTGCCCGCAAGACAGGCCCAGGGACGTCACCGAGGAGACGATCTCCTCGGGCGAGGCGTCGCGGCCCAACTCGCCGCCGGTCCAAAACACGACACCGACCTGCAACGGACTGACGGGGAGCGAAGGAGGTTTACTCATAGCGATTCTCTTGTTCAAACGGATCTTGTTCAAACTCACTCGGCGGAACTAGAACGTGACCGGGGCCCCGCCCTGATCGCGCGACTCGCGCATGGCCAGGGCCAGCCGCACGGCATCGGCCGATTCCGAGGGCGGGCAGTCGGCCGGCGTCTCGCCCTTCCGGCAGGCTTCGATGAAGACCGCGAGTTCCGCCTGGAAAGCGTCTTGCTCGGGCTTCTCGACTTCAATCGTCTCGCCCGCGGCGTCGTAAAGCGTCAACTCGCGCAGACCGGTGTGGAAGTCGAGCGTCCCGCCTTCGAGCACCACCGTGAACTCGGAAGTAAACGGGTACCCCTTGGGATGGCGCCAGCCGCCGGCGACCGTCACCAGCGGGCCGTCCGGATACTCCAGCTTGGCCTCGACCACGTCGATCCCGGCTTCCAGGTTCTCGACGCCGCGCGCCTCTACCGACTGCGGCATCCCGAACAGGTGCCGGCAAAAATCCAGATCGTGAATCAGCAGGTCGACCACGCCGCCGCCGGACCGACTGCGATCGGCCAGCCAAGCGCTCCAAGCCGGGGCCGCGCATCGGCGGTGGAAGAACGCATGCTTCACGGCGCCGAGTTCGCCCGAGCGAACCTTCTCGCGCATCGCCGCCCAGTCGGGCCAGAAGCGCAAGACCTGCGCCACCATCAGCACCTTGCCCGACTTCTCTTGCGCGGCCAACATGCGGTCGCAGTCCTCGTTGTTGAGCGCCATCGGCTTCTCAACCAACACATGCTTGCCCGCCTCGAGCGCGGCCTCCGCCTGCGAGGCGTGCAGAAAACTCGGCGTACACAGATCGACCGCTTCGACGTTCGGATCAGCGATCAGCTCTTCAGCGCTGGGGTACCGCGCCGCGTTCGAGAAGTCGATTTTTCCGCCGCCGCGATCGAGGTTTCCGCCGACGCCGCTCAAGTCGCCCGCCAGCTTTTTCGGATCGTCCGAGGCGACGGCGACGATCTCGGCGCCCTCCACCGACTGGTACGCCTCCAGGTGGGTGCTGCCCATAAATCCGAGTCCGACGACGCCGATCTTCATAGCTCTCTACGTTAGCGAAGTTCAGGTCGCCGTTCGGCCCCGGTCGCGGCCTCTTGCCGCTCGGACGGACCGGCTGCGAAACTAGAAGCTCCCGCTATGATCCCGGCAGCGACCAAGACGCAAGACTTTCTCGAACTCGAAGACCGCTGGGGAGCACACAACTATCACCCGCTCGACGTCGTCGTCGAACGCGCCGTGGGCCCCTGGGTCTACTCGGTCGACGGCGATCGCTACCTCGATTGCCTCTCGGCCTATTCGGCCGTCAACCAAGGCCATTGCCATCCGCGCATCCTCCAAACGCTGCAGGAACAAGCCGCCAAGGTCACGCTCACCTCGCGCGCCTTTCGCAACGATCAGCTTCCGCTGTTCTATGAAGAGCTGGCCGGGATCTGCGGCATGGATCGCGTCTTGCCGATGAACACCGGCGCGGAAGCCGTCGAAACGGCGATCAAAGCCGCCCGTCGCTGGGGCTATCGCAACAAGGGCGTCCCGCAGGACGAGGCGGTGGTCCTGGTCTGCCAGAACAACTTCCACGGCCGTACGACGACCATCGTCGGCTTCTCCTGCGACCCCGACAGCAAGACCGATTTCGGCCCCTTCACGCCGGGTTTTTGGACCATTCCTTACGGCGACGCCGACGCCCTCCGGCGCGCGGTCGGCCCCAACGTCTGCGCCCTGCTGATCGAGCCGATCCAGTGCGAAGCGGGCATCAACATCCCCCCGCCCGGCTACCTCAAAGAGGTCGAGACGATCTGCCGCGAGAACAACGTCTTGCTGCTGCTCGACGAGATCCAAACGGGCCTTGGCCGGACCGGCAAGATGTTCTGCGCCGAGCATGAAGACGTGCGCCCGGACGCGTTCATCCTCGGCAAGGCGTTGTCGGGCGGGTTTTATCCGGTCTCGGCCGTCGTCGCACGCAACGAGGTGCTGGACGTCTTCGATCCCGGCAGCCACGGCTCGACCTACGGCGGCAATCCGCTCGGCTGCGCGGTCGCTCGCACGGCTCTACAGGTATTGCAAGACGAGGGGCTGGTCGAGCGCTCGGCGAAACTCGGCGAGTGGTTCCTCGACGAGCTCAAGAAGATCGACCACCCTGATATTGCGGAGATCCGCGGAAAAGGTTTGCTGGTCGGCGTCGAATTGAACGTCCCCGCGCGTCGCTATTGCGAACGGCTCAAGGAACTGGGCCTCCTGTGCAAGGAGACCCACGAATTCGTGATCCGCATCGCGCCGCCTTTGGTGATCTCGGAAGAGGAACTAGAATGGGCGGTCGAGCGCATCCGAAGCGTCTTTGAGTCCTAACTAGAAACCGCAGTCTCACAGATCAAGGAGAAATCGTTATGTCCGTTGCCGACGTCGCAAACGGTCTGGTCGGCCTGTGCCGCCAAGGCCAATCCACTGAAGCCATCGAGAAGTACTACTCTGACGACATCGTCAGCATCGAGCCGGTCGGCTCGCCCGAGATGCCCGCCCGCCAAGAAGGCATCGCCGCCATCAAGGGCAAGAACCAGTGGTGGATGGAGAACCACGAGGTCCACAAGATGGAGATCGACGGCCCGTTCGTCGGAGAGGGCGCCTTCGCAGCCCGCTTCTTCATCGACGTGACGCAGAAATTTAGCGGTCAGCGCATGCAGATGACTGAAATGGCGCTCTACACCGTCAAGGACGACAAGATCACCCAAGAAGAGTTTTACTACAACATGCCCGGGCAGTAGGTCTCGCGCGGGGACGGCGTCGAACTCGCACGCCGTCCCGCCTCGCCGCTCACGGTCTACCACTCACGGCTCACGGTTCACAGGCTAGACCTTGGCCTATCGCGTCGGGTAGCCGGCGTCCGCCTGCGGGGCCCCGTAAGCTGGTCGGAGCCCTGTGATGCCCATCTTCTTCGTCGCATTCGGATCACTAGCATTGCTCTGTGTTGGGCTGGGGATGCTGGCGTTTAGGTCAACCCGCCCGCTCTCGGGCCACCTGGTTCTCGGCGCTATCCTCGGCCTGGTCTGCAGCTTCATTCTCTCGACAGGCCCCTTCTTCCTAATCGATGCAGTTCCGGAGTCCTTGCTGATGAGCGACGGTTGGCCTGCTCTGCTTCGCGCCGCGTACGCGATGTCCCTCTTGCTCGGATACCTGCTCCTGCTTCCCCTCGGATGGCTGCTCGGCTTCATCCTCGGCTCGCACTTGGCCAAGCGCCTGAACAATCGTCTCGGCTGGAATGCCACACTTCCCGGCGGAGTCCAAGACGCGTGGGGCATCGTAACGACCGTCTGGGAACAGCTCACGCCACTCCGCCGTCGCTTCAACACTTAGCGACCACGGCCCACGGCTCACGGCTCACGGCTCACGGCTCACGGCTCACGGCTCACCATTCACGGAATGCTACGATACGCCTCGATGAACCGACGTCGTTTCGCCGCCACCGCAGCCGCCGCCCTGACCGCGGCCTCCTACAACCGCATCCTTGGCGCCAACAACCGCGTCAGCCTCGGCTTCATCGGCCTCGGCAACCGCGGCGACCAGGTCCTCGACGCCTTCCTCGAGCACGGCGACAGCGAGATCAACGCCCTCTGCGACCTTCGCCAGGACTACCTCGACTACCACAAAGACCGCACCGACAAGCGCGGCGAACGCCGTCTCTACACCGACTACAAGAAGCTCTACGAGCAGAACAACCTCGACGCCGTCGTCATCTGCACCCCCGACCATTGGCACGCTCTCCAAACCATCGAGGCCGCCATGGCCGGCTACGACATCTACGTCGAGAAGCCGCTCTCGCTCACCGTCGTCGAAGGCCGCCGCATGGTCGAGGCCATCCGCAAGTACGATCGCGTCAGCCAAGTCGGCACCCATCGCCGCTCGCTCAAGTGGCTCCATCAGCTCACCGACATGACGCGCTCCGGCCACCTCGGCCACATCTCCGTCGCCGACTCCTACTACATCGCCAACGACTGGCCCAACGGCATCGGCAGCCCCAGTTCCGCCACCGCGCCGACGGACTACAGTTGGAACGACTGGCTCGGCCCGGCCCCCGAGCAGCCCTACAACCTCAACAAGACCTTCTACAACTTCCGCTGGTTCTTCCCGTTCTCCGGCGGCCAGATCACCAACTTCGGCGTGCACTACGTCGACGTCATGCAATGGGCGCTCGGCCAGGATGCGCCGATGCGCGTCGCGGCGATGGGCGGCAAGTACGCCGTCGAAGACAACCGCGAAGTCCCCGATACCGCCAAGGTCATGTGGGAGTACCCCGGCGGCGCCCTCGTCAGCTTCAACCAATACAACGCCAACGGCGCCCGCCCGCTCAAAGGCCAGGAGATGGAGCTGCGCGGCAACAAAGGCACCGCCTACATCTTCGGTCGCGGCTTCGAGATCGTCCCGGAAGTCGTCCGTGAAGTCAGCCGCTTCCAGCGCACCCCGCTCGACCGCACCACCGAGCGCAAGCTGAAAGCCCCGACCCAGACCTTCATCGATCCGATGAAAGTCGAAGGCTCCTCCGACACCGCCTTCCACGCCCGCAACTTCCTCGATTGCGTCAAGAGCCGCGAGCGCTGCAACGCCGACATCGAGATCGGCCACCGCTCCACCTCATCCACCTTGATCGCCAACATCGCGCTCAAGACGGGCAAGATGCTCGAGTGGGACGGCGAGACGGAACAGTTCACCAACGAGCCGTCGGCGAACCAGTTCCTGCACTACGAATACCGCAAAGGCTACGAACTCCCGAAGATCTAGACTCTCTGCTAGCTTGGGCTTTCGGGGCGGGCGTCCCCGAAAAACCTAAGCTCTATGCACGACACTCGTCTGCCCTATCTGTTTGCGCTGCTGCTGGCGGCCGCTGTCGCCGCTCCCGCTCAGAACCGGACCGCCTCGATCTCCGGCGTCATCTACGACGAGTCCGAGGCGGTGATCCCCAACGCCCTTGTCTCCGTAACGCACAACCGGACCGGCCGGAGCCGCGAGATACGTACCGACGACGCGGGCCAGTTCCGCCTTCTAGGCTTGGACGTCGGGGAGTACGCGCTCCAGGTCTCGGCGGAGGGCTTCCGCACGGCGGATTACGACGGCATCATCCTGGAAATCGACCGAGAAGCCGTGCTGGAGATCGCTCTGAGCATCACCCCTTGTGACTGCATCACGGTCTTCGGCCGAGCCGTCCTCATCGAAGCCGCCCCCTCGGCGCTCACCAGCGTCGTCACCTCCGACGCCATCGAACAACTTCCGCTCGACGGCCGCGACTACATCCAACTCGCCACCCTGCAAGCCGGCGTTCCAGTCGCCCGCGCGCGCTCCCGCGACGTCAACATGGGCTACGGTCTCCAGATCAGCGTCTCCGGCTCCCGCCCATACCAGAACGGCTTCCAGCTCGACGGCGTCAGTCTGGTCAGCTACAACGGCTCCACCCCGGCGAGCATCAACGGGGTCAATCTCGGCGTCGACGCCGTCGAAGAGTTCGCCGTGCATCCGAGCACCTTCTCGGCGCAGTACGGCCGCGCCGCCGGCGGAATGATCAACGCCGTCACCAAGTCCGGCGGCAACGACTACCACGGCAGTCTGTTCTACTTCCATCGCAACGACAATCTCGACGCCCGCAACTTCTTTGACCGCGAGGCGCCGCCCGAGTTCCGCCGCAACCAGTTCGGCGGCTCGCTCGGCGGCGCGATCGTCCGCAACCGGACCTTCTTCTTCGCCAACTACGAAGGCCTGCGCCAAGCCCGCGGAAACACCACCGTCAACTCCACCTTGTCCGCGGCCGCACGCCGAGGGGAACTCGTCTCGGGAACCGTCCCCGTCGACCCCGTCGCCGCCCGCGTCGCCGAACTCTACCCCCTGCCCAACGGCGAGGTTTTCGGAGATTCAGGTCTTTTTATCTTTTCGAACGATCAAGTCGCCGACCAAGACTTCATCGTCGGCCGCCTCGACCACAACTTCGGCGACCGCGACAAGCTCTTCTGGCGCTACAGCTTCGACGACGGCGCGCTCGAAGACGAGACCGACTTCGCACTCGGCCTACGCTCCAACTCGACCCGCAACCAGTCGGCCGTCCTCGAACACACCCACATCTTTTCGCCGCGCCTGCTCGGCTCGGCGCGCTTCGGCTTCTTGCGCACCAATACCGTCGCCGGACGCACGCAGACGCAGGTCCCCGCCACCGACGACCCCGCGCTCGCCTTCCTGCCGGGCGGCGACGTCATCGGCCTCGTCAACGTCTCGGGCGTCACGGAACTCCCCGGCGGCACGGGTGCACTCGATTCGGACATCCACGTCTTTAATTCATTCCAGCCGAGCGCCGATCTGAGCGGCGTCCGCGGCGCGCACTCCTTCAAGGCCGGTTTCCGCTTCGAGCGGACGCGCTTCAACACCGACAGTCAAAACCGCGTCAGCGGCGACTACCGCTTCGGCTCGATCGAGAGTTTTCTCGCCAACCGTCCGAACCGCTTCCGCGCGCAACTGCCCGGGTCGGACACCGTCCGCGGCCTGCGCCAGTGGATCGGCGCGCTCTACTTCCAAGACGCCTGGCAGGTCTCCTCGCGCCTCACCCTCGATCTCGGCGTGCGCTGGGAGTGGGCCACCGTCCCCGGGGAAGTCAACGGCAAGGTCGCCAATCTCGACAGCATCTTCGATACCGAAATGCGCGTCGGCGAGCCGTTCTTCGACAACCCGTCTTTCGGCAACGTCGCCCCGCGCATCGGCGCCTCGTGGGACCTCGCCGGCAACGGCAAGACCGTCGTGCGCGCCGGCTACGGCGTCTATTATGACCTGCTTCTGTCGCAGTACATCCTCAGCTCGGCCGTGCGCAATCCGCCGTTCTTCGCGCGCGGAGTGACCACCGCCATCGGCCAAGGCGACTTCCCCTCCGGCGGCTTCCAGGCGCTCGCCGACGACCCGAGCCCCGACCTGCGCGTCGAGCGCATCGCCCGCGACATCGCGCAACCCTACGTCCACAAGTGGAACGCCACCGTCGAGCAAGCGCTTGGAAGCCAGCACAGTTTCCGCGTCGGGTACGTGGGCTCGCGCGGCGTCAACCTCTCCTCGTTGACCGAAGACGCCAACCTGGTAGAGCCCGAAGTCCTCGCCGACGGCCGACTCTTCTTCCCCGAAGACGGCGAGCGCCTCAACCCCGTCTTCGGGCGCATCCGCGATCGCACCTTCAACGCGTTCTCCTCCTATCACGGCCTCCAGACGCAGTTCGTGCGCCGCCTCTCCGACGGCCTGCAACTCCAAGCCGCGTATTCGTTTTCGAAGAGCATCGACGACAGCTCCGACTTTTTCGCCGTCTCGGAATCCGCCAACTCCATCGGCCTCCCCTTCAACGGCGACCCCAGTTTCAACCGCGGCCTCTCAGGCCACGACGTCCGACACTACTGGACGCTCAGCGGCAGTTGGGAGCTTCCCGTTCGCGACGGCTCAGGCTGGCGGCGCGTGCTCGGCGGATGGCAGCTGGCCTCGATCGCGACCTATGCGTCCGGCGTTCCCTTCTCCGCTCGCCTCGGCTACGACGCCGCCCGGACGCAGACCTCCAAGCCCGAATTCGATTCCGGCCAGCGCCCCGACCTCGCCCCTGGCGCAACTAACCCGGTCACCGGCAACCCGGAACGCTGGATCGACGTCGACGCCTTCCGCCGCCCTACCCCGGGCTTCCTCGGCAACCTCGGCCGCAACACGTTGATCGGGCCCGACTCGGCCACGGTCGACGCCGCGCTCACCAAACGCATTCGACTCGGATGGCTCGGCGAACAGACCGTCCTCGACGTTCGCGCCGAGGCCTTCAACCTCTTCAACCGAACCAACTTCGATATCCCGAGCTCGCGCCGAATGGAGATCTTCAACGAATCCGGAACGCGCGAGGACGTCGGCCGCATCACCAGCGCCGGCGAAAGCCGCGAGATCCAGTTCGGCCTCAAACTTCGGTTCTAGCGTTGTGAAAGGCGGCGTGGAAGAAGGCAACAGAAGACGCCTGCTCGGCTGGGCCGCGAGCTTCGGCCCGGGCCTGCTGTTTCTACTTTCCGCCGTCGGCCCGCAAGACCTGGTCACCAACTCGATCGCCGGCGCGCAGCACGGCTACCGCCTGATCTGGGTGCTCGTGATCGCCGTCGGCGCGCGCTTCATCATCCTGGAGAGCACGGCCCGCTACGTGATCGCCACCGGCGAGAGCCTGGTCGTCGGCTGCCGGCGAGTCGGCAAGTGGATGGTCTGGTTGCTGTTCCTCGCGCCGTTGATCAAGCGCCACTTCGCGGGACTCTTCCACGTCGTCCTGCTGGGCGTCGCCGCCGACATCCTCCTGCCGCTGCCGACCCCGCACAGCGCGGTGATCTGGTCGCTCGTCTCCTGGGCGCTCGCCTTCGCGGTGCTCTACTGGGGCCGCTACCGCTTCGTCGAACAGGTCAGCAAGTACGCCGCGGTCCTGCTGGGCGGCACGCTCGCCGCCGCCGCCTTCCTCGCCCAACCCGACCCCGTCGAGATCGCCAGAGGCCTGCTGCTTCCGCGGCTGCCCGAAGCTGACGGCGCGTTCGGCTCGTTGATCGTCTTGATGGGCGTCGTCGGAGGCGCGGCCGGCTCGATCAGCAATCTCAAATACGGCGCCTTCGTCCACGAGCGCGGCTGGCGCGATCCCGGCCGCCTCCGCGAGCAGCGGCTCGATCTGCTGCTCAGCGTCTCGGCCATGTTCGTCATGCTCGCCGCCATTCAGATCGCGGCCGCGGGCGCCCTGAAGCCCGCCGGACTCACCGCGGAAGAAGTCGAAGACCTCGCCTTCGTCTTCGCCGCCGTACTCGGCGACGCGGGCCGAATCCTGCTCGCCGCCGGACTGTGGACCGCCGTCTTCAACAACCACGTCACCTCGGCCGCCGGCTACAGCCTCATGCAGGCCGAGAGCTACCACCGCTACATCCGCCCGTCCGCCGTGATCGAGGAGCAAGACACGGGCCGCGGCGCCGCGCACCTGCCCGCCTACCGTTGGTTCCTCTGCTACTTCACCCTCGGTCCGCTCTACGTCTTCTTCACCGATTGGAAGCCCGTCTGGCTCGGCCTCGTCAACGGCGCCGTCGGAGTCGTCTTGCTGCCCGCGACGATCCTCGTTCTGCTGCGCCTGACCTCCAGCAAGCGCGTCTTGGGCCAGTACGCCAACGGCCCGCTCTCAAACGCGGCCATGTCGATCCTCGCGGCGGCAGCGATCTTTCTAGCTTTCCAAGGCGCGGCGGAGCTGCTCAGCGGCTCGTCCTAAACGGCGCCTGAATCAGATACCCCAACAGCCCCAGGAACATCGGCAGGCAATGGATCTGCGTGTGGATCACGTAGAGCAGCACCATCCCCGGCGCCCCTTTCCGACGCGAGCGCCAAAGCTTCAACCCGAGTACCGCCGCCAACGAGCCCCACCAAGGGACGAGCCCCGCCAACGTCGCAGCCACAGCCGCCAGAAGCGTCGTCAGATCCTTCAGCCGCTCTGCCGATCCCACGTCGAACAGCCGCGCAAGGAAGTTTCGCGATCGCCAGAGATGCAACGCCTCATCCCGCCCAAAGCGAATCGCCCGCCGCCAGTACGCCCCCAACCCCGTGATGCCGGACTCGAACTCGACCAGCGGCGCCTCGACGTGCCACACCACCCGACCCGCCTTGCGCAGCCGCCAACCAAGGTTCGCGTTCTCGCCGCCCGCCAACGTCACGTCGAATCCGTCGACCGCCTCCAGCGCTTCTCGGCGGCAGAAGTAGTTCCCGCCCACCAGCGGCCCGGGCCCCTCGGGGAAACCGCGGTAGCGCAATTCCAGCACCCGCTGGAGAAACGAAACGTCCGGACGCCGCTCCCGCGAAACGCCCCAAACCACGGCGATCTCCGGATCGGCCCGCAGCGCCTCAGTCGCCCGCAAGGCGCCGGGAGACATCACGCAATCGCCGTCGAGAAAAAAGATCCAATCGCCCCGCGCTTGTCGCCAGCCGACTTCGCGACCACGCGCCGCGGTGAACGGCGGCTCATCGATAGCCATGACCGGTACGCCCCGGGCGGCTGCGATCTCCCGGCTCTCGTCGGTCGAGCCGGAGTCGACGTACAGAACGTCCAGCCCCTCGACCGACGCCAAACACCGCGCAAGCCCGGCGGACTCGTTTCGCCCGATCACCACCACCGAAAGAGCTACGCCAGACATCCCCGACCGCCCAGGATCGCACGCCGCAACGCCGAGTTAGCGCAACGCGCAGTCGAGTCCGAGTCGCAGATCGCTCTCGCCGAATATCTTCGTACTTCGTACCAAGGCGAGCCGGACGCACAAGCGTCCAGCCATCTCTATTGCCCCGGTCACCCGGAATAGCTTAGACGTCGAACTTGAGCTGATTCGCCCGCACGCGATCTTCCGGAACGTCGACGCCCAGTCCCGGACCGTCGGGGACCGTCACCGTCACGCCGTCCATCTCCATCCCGTCGACCATCAGGTCGGCCAGAAACTGCGGGCCGTTCAACTCAGGCGGCAGCAACAGGTCGAGCGTCGAATAAAGATGGATCGCAGCGATCAGACTGACGCCCGCGTCGGTCAAGCCGCTGCCGAGCAGCCCCAGTCCGTGCGCCTCTGACACCACGGCGCTCTTCGAGCAATTGGTCACGCCGCCGCTCTTCGGCACCTTGAGCACGACCAAGTCGGCCGCGTCCAAGACCGCCGCACGCGCCACGTCAAACGACGAGAACGACCCTTCGTCGATCGCCACCGGGTAGGGACTCTTCTCGCGCATCCTCCGCAGCCCCAGCCAGTCCTCACTGCGCACCGGCTGCTCAAAGCAGCGGATCTGCTCGAAGTCCGCAATCGCCGCCAGGAAGCGCTCGAGCGCAATCGGCTGGTACGACTGATTGGCGTCGAGCCAGATCTCAATGTCGGGCCGCGCTGCGGAGATCGCTTCCAACCGCTTCACGTCGCCCGGCGCATCGCCCGAAACCTTCACCTTGAAGCACTTGCACGCGGGCCACTTCTTGACCTCGGCCGCCATCTTCTCGGGCGTATCTATCGAGACCGCGTAGCAGAGGTCGATCGTGTCGCGCATCTTGCCGCCCAACAGCGCGTGGAGCGGCTGCCCGGCGACCTTCCCCGCGAGGTCGAGCATCGCAATCTCGATCGCGCTCTTCGCAAACGGAGCGCCGTTCGAGACGGCCGGACGGATCGTCGAATCCATCTCCTTCTTGAGCTGGTTGAGCTGGAACGGCGTCTTGCCCAAAACCAGCGGCGCGAGGTAGTTCCTCGCGGTGCCCGTGACGGCCTCGGCGGTCTCATACGCCCAGTTCGGCACCGTGTTCGTCATGCCCCAACCGACGTGACCGTCCTCGGTCTCCAACCGCACGAAGACGTACTTGCCGGGCTTGTTCTTCCCGCCGACGCTCCCGACCCCGATCTTGAACTCCGAAGCGAAGGGGATCCCGGTCGGCAACACTTCCGCCTTGCGGATCTTCAGGCCTTTGTCCGATTCGTGATGCGCGGCGGGAGCGGCCGCGGCCAAGGCGGCGCCGCCCAGCAGAGATTGCGCGAAAAGGCGTCGATCGGTCGTCATGTGACCGTCGATTCTAGCAGAGGGGATCGCGCGGGCTATTCGCCGGAAGGCGTGCTGTAGGCGAGTTCGGCCCAGCGCAACGAGGCCGTCGTCGTCGGGATGCGCGGCGCCGGACGGACCGGCTTGAGCGGAGGCGTACCGCCGGTGATCTCGACGCCCGCCGCGGTCACAAGCAACGTGCGCACATGGCCGCGCGGCCCGAGCGGCGGAACCTGCTTGCCGTTCAGCTCCATCTTGACGCCGCCGGCGTTGCCCAGCTTCATCGTGACCGCCTCGGTCGCCAGAATCGGGTCGAGTTCCCCGGCGAAGTAGGTCCCTTCAAGCACCTTCTTGCCGTCGGCCAGCACGCGAATCCAAACCGTCTCGACGACCTCCAGTTGCAGGTCGATCGGCGCGGCCGGTTCACGCGGCGTCTGGTCGAGCTTCGCCTGGATCACCGGATCGGGCGCCGGTGCGGCCTCAGCTTGTGCAACCGCCTCTTCCACCCGCTGCGCCTCGGCCAGCTCTTCCGCCTTCTGCTGCTCCCAAGTGTTGTAGGAGTACAGCCCGCCGACAATCAGCAGCACGCCCACGCCTACGGTGGTCAAAGTCCCGCCGTTTTCGCGCAGAAAAGCGCTCGCCATGCCGGCCAGTTTATTGGCCGGACTGTCCGGTAAATAGGGGTCGCGCGTTTCATCCAGCGTATCGGCGAACGGTAAGCTGGGGGACGTTTGGTTGACGGCCTTCAGCAGCGCCGCCGCCTGATCCTCGTCCGCGCCGACCGCGCGGGCGAACTGACGGGCAAAGCTGACGTTGAACACTCCGCCCGGAAGTAACTCAAACTGCTCGTCTTCAAGGGCGCCGAGCTGGACGACGCTGATGCGCGTCTCCGCTGCGATATCGTCGAGCGTCAGCCCGGATTGCTCGCGATGCGAGCGTAGATACTCTCCCAATCCAGCCATACAAAGACCTGCCGCGGGCGCGAAAGGATATACTGAAACCCCCTTAGGATACAACGTCCGTCAAGCTCTTGTTTTCAGGCGGTTTTTCCCGTCCCAATTACCGGCCGAATGCCCCCCGCGCCCCGAGTCGCCGTCCTTGTCGTCAACTGGAATCGGAGCGCTCTGCTGGCCGCCTGTTTAGGCTCCCTTAAGGCCCAAACTTTCACCGATTTTGAGGTCATCCTCGTCGATAACGGCTCCCAGGACGACTCATTGGCCGTCGCGCGGAAGGCCGGAATCGAGCGCCTCCGGATCATCGAAAACCGAGAAAATCGAGGCTTCTGCGCCGCCAACAACCAGGGGATCGAGGCCGCGCAAGGCGAATTCGTCGCGTTGCTGAACAATGACGCCGAGGCCGAACCCGGCTGGCTCGCCGCCCTCGTCGAGGCGGCCGATTCCCCCCGAACCGGCCTGGTCGCCTCCAAGATCCTGGTCTGGGAGACGCCGGAGACCATCGACAAAGTCGGCCACCTCATCTACCCGGACGGTCAAAACCGAGGCCGCGGCCACGGCGAGCGAGACCAAGGCCAGTACGACCGCCCCGAGCCGACGCTCTGGCCTGACGGCTGCGCCGCGCTCTACCGGCGCTCGATGCTTGCGGAGATCGGCGGCTTCGACGAAGACTTCTTCGCCTACGCCGACGACGCGGAGCTCGGACTGCGTGCCCGAGCGGCCGGATGGGAAGCCGTCTACGCGCCCGAAGCCGTCGTCCGGCATCACCGCGGCGCCACCCTCGGCCGCTACTCGCCCAAGCGGCTTTTCCTGATCGAGCGCAACCGGCTATGGCTGGTCGCGAAGCACTTCCCTTGGCGGATGTGGCCGGGCGTCCCCTATTTCTACGGGAAGCGTCTGTTGGCGAGCGCCCGGGCGGCGCGCGCCGGCGTCGGGGACGCGGCGCTGGCGCAGGCCGAATCCTCCGCCTCTCGGCTGATACAATGCTTGATTCGCGCGCATCTGGCGGCCCTCTTGGGTTTGCCCAAGATGCTCGCCAAGCGCCGCCGACTCGCCTCGACCAGGCGCTTGTCGTCGAAGCAGATCGTCGACCTGCTCGAGCGTTATCGCATCGGGCTCGACGAACTCGTTTCCCGATCCGGTTGAAGCCCGTGAGCGACGCCGCCCAAATCCTCGCACCGCCGCCCGCGGAGATTCACGAAGGCGGCTGCCCGCGCTGCCGAGAAGAAGAGATCACCGAACTCTTCCGCGGCGCCGACCGGCTCTACGAGACCACCCGCCGGACCTTCGCCGTCGTCGAGTGCGTCAACTGCGGAATGATGCGGCTCGATCCGCCGCCGTTGCCCGAAGAGCTGGCCGACTTCTACCCCGAGACCTACTGGTGGCAAGCGGACGAGTCCGCGGCCGGACGGCTCGCCGAGCTGTACCGCCAGTTCGTGCTCGCCGACCACGTCCGCTTCGCCATGGGCGCGGTGGAAGGCGAAGGCCCGGTACTCGATATCGGCTGCGGAGGCGGCTCGTTCCTCAACGCGCTCGGACAGAAAGGCGTCGGCGGCGCCGGAGCGGATACGTCGCGGCAGGCGGCGCAGGTCTGCTGGTCGCAGTACGGCATCCCGGCGGTCAACGCGTCGTTGCCCTTCTTGCCCTTCCGGCCGGGCGCCTTCCAGACGGTGACGATGTTTCACGTCCTCGAGCATCTGCCGGACCCGATGATGACGCTTGAGGCGATCTGGGATCTGCTGCCGCCCGGCGGCCGCCTCGTTCTCCAAGTCCCCAACGCGGCCTGCTGGCAGGTTCTGCTGCTGGGCGAGAGGTGGAGCGGATTCGACGTGCCGCGACACCTGATCAATTTCCGCGAGGAGGATCTGGTCGATCTGCTCTCGGCTTGCGGGTTCGAGGTCGAGCGGCGCAAGCACTTCTCCCTGCGCGACAATCCGGCCGGCCTGGCGACCAGCTTGGCCCCGAGCCTGGAACCGGTTTCACGCAAGGTGCGCAAGGTGCCCGAGTCGCGCATGACCGAACTCGCGAAGAACCTGCTGTATCTCGGCCTGGTCGCCGCCGCGACCCCCTTTACTTTGCTGGAGGCGGCGGGACACGCCGGGTCGACGATCATGGTCGACGCGGTCCGCAAGTCGGACGGTTGAGTTCGCTCGCGGAACGGTTCGGCGGATGGGTTCCGGGCTTCCTGCTCCGGCGACTGATGACCGTCGAGCGCGAAATCGAAGCGTCGGTGGCGGAACTGGCCCGATCGACTCCCGAGCACGCGCGAGTGCTCGACGCGGGATCGGGCGAAGGCCGCCATCGCGAAACCTTCGCCGGGCGTCGCTACCTCGGCGTCGACTTGGCGGTCGGCGATCCCAACTGGGACTACTCCAAACTCGACGTGACGGCCGACCTCTCGCGGCTCCCGTTTCCCGACGGCTGCTTCGACGCCGCACTCAACGTCGTCGTCCTCGAACACACCCGCGACCCGCAAGCGGTGCTCTCCGAGATCGCCCGCGTGCTCAAGCCCGGCGGACGTTTCCTGTTGGTCGCGCCGCAACAGTGGGAAGTCCATCAGCAACCCAACGACTTCTTTCGATTCACGCGCTACGGCGTTGAACTCCTGCTCCACCGCGCCGGACTGACGGTCGAGTCGCTCGTGCCGACCGGCGGCCACTTCACGCTGCTCGCGCGGCGCATCGTCGGGTCGCTCAACTACTTTCAAGGCGGAGCCCGCTGGCTGTTCTTTCCGCTGGTCGCGGCGGCGGCGCTGCCCTTCGCTCTGCTCCTACCTTCGCTCGATTCCCTAGACTCTCAGAAGGATACGACTCTCGCCTACCGATGTTTCGCGCGCAAATCCTAGCTCTTCTATTCGCCGCGGTCTTCGCCGCGGTCGCGGCCGGCCAATCCCTACCCGAGCACGTCCTCGCTTGGGGCGAGCGGTCGATGGAGATCGCCGCGGACCTCGTCGCGATCGGCCCGCGTCCGGCCGGCTCCAAGGCCAACGCCGAACAACAGCGCTACATCATCGACAAGCTCAGGCGCGCCGAATGCGACATCCAGCAAGTCGCCTTCAACGCCGAGACGCCGATCGGCCGCAAGCCGATGCGCAACATCATCGCCAAGTTTCCCGGCCAATCGCGGCGCATCATCGTCATCTCCGGCCACTACGACACCTACCATCGGCCCGGCCTCGAATTCGTCGGCGCCAACGACGGCGGCTCCTCGACGGCCTTGCTGCTGACGCTGGCCGAGATCCTCTCCGAGAAAGGAGAACTGGCCGACCCCGTCTGGCTCGTCTTCTTCGACGGCGAGGAATCGACGGTCGAATGGAAGGACGAAGATCACACCTACGGCAGCCGCAAGCTGGCTGAGTTGTGGGCGTCGAACGGGCGCAAGGAGCGCATCAAGGCCTTGATCAACATCGACATGATCGGAGATTCGGACCTCGATATCCTTTATGAAGGCCAGTCGACGCCGTGGCTGCGCGACCTCGTTTTCAAGAAAGCCGCCGAACTCGGCTACGAGAAAAACTTCCCGGCCGGAGCGCCCGCGTTCGTCGAAGACGACCACGTCGAGTTCGTCCGGCGAGGTTTCCCGGCGCTCAATCTAATCGACTTCAACTACGGCTTCTTCAACCGGCTGTGGCACACCGAGAACGATACGATGGAGCGGCTGAGCGCGCGCAGCTTCGGCGTCGTGACGCACGTCCTGCTGGAATCGATCAAGGAGTTGGAGAAACGACCATGAGGCTCTGTCTGCTGGTATTGCTTTTGGCGACGGCGGCCGCCGCGCAACTCAAGACCGAGAACGTCGTGCTCGTCACGGGCGACGGCATCCGCTGGCAAGACGTCTTTCGCGGCATGGATCGCACGCTCGAAAAGCGCAAGGACGCCGGCATGGAAGACGCCGATGCGCTCCGTTCACGCTTCGGCGGCAAGACGGCGGAAGCGCGGCGAGCCAAGCTGATGCCGTTCCTGTGGAACGTCGTGGCCGAGAAAGGCGTGCTGCTCGGCAACCGCGACGCCGGCAGCGAAGTCAACCTGCGCAACCAGATGCGCTTTTCCTACCCGGGCTACGCCGAGTTGCTGACCGGCCGCCCGCAAGACGAAGTGATCAAGAGCAACGACCTGCGCCCCAGTCCCTCGCCGACCGTTCTCGAGATCGTCCAGCAAGAGCTCGGCCTCGACCGCACCGAGGTCGCGCTGTTCGGTTCATGGCACGTCTTCCGCGGGATCGGCGCCGGACGCTCCGGCCGCGTGCTGATCAACGCCGGACGCCAAGCGCTCGACTTCCCCGGCGCCAGCCCGCGGCTGGAGGAGCTCAACCGCGCACAATTCGAAGCGCTGCCCGCTTGGGGCGAAGTGCGCCACGACTACTTCACCTTTGAGATGGCGCTCGAATACATGCGCCAAGCTCGGCCGCGACTGCTCTACATCGCCTTGGACGAAACCGACGATTGGGCGCACGCCGGACGCTACGACCGGACGCTTGAGATGATCCACGCCGCCGACGCCTTTCTCGATCGGCTGTGGAGCGCCATCCAGTCGAGTCCGCAATACGCCGGAAAAACCACGCTGATCGTCGCCGTCGATCACGGCCGCGGCTCGACGCCCGAGACCTGGGGAAGCCACGGCCAGAAGTTGCCCGAAGCCGAAGGCGTCTGGCTGGCGGCGATCGGGCCGGACACCAAACCGCACGGCGCCGTCTCGGGCGTCACCGGCATCACCCAGAGCGACGTCGCGCCGACCATTCTGCGACTGATGGACGTCGATCCAGCCAAGCTCGGCCCCGAGTCCGGCAAGCCGATCCAACTCATCCTCGGCCAGTAGCAGGCCCATACGTGAGCGCCTGCTACCTAGCTTTCGAAACCGGCGGCACGAAGCTCGTCGCCGCGGTCGCGGGCCGCGACCGGCGTCTGATCGAAACCCGCGTCATCGCCCGCGAACCCGGCGCCGACGCGGAGGTCAGCCTCGGCGCATTGCTTCGGCTCGGGGCGGAACTGCGCCGCGAACACGGCGGCGAATTCCTTGCGGCGGCGCTCGGCTTCGGCGGAACCGTCGACCGCCTAAACCGCCGTCCGCACCGTTGCCTGCATGAAGACGGCTGGGAGGCGATCGACGTCGTCGCGCGGCTGGAAGACGCACTCAAACTCCCGGCGGCGATCGAGAACGACTGCAAGCTGGCCGCCCTGGCCGAGGCGCATTTCGGCGCGGGACAGGGCGCATCGACGGTCTTCTACGTCACGCTCGGGACGGGCGTCGGCGGAGGGTTGGTCCACGACGGGCGCGTCGTCGAATTGGGGCCGATCGGAGAAGCCGAGATCGGACACCTAGTCGTCGATCCCGACGGCCCCGATTGCTGGTGCGGTTCGCGCGGCTGCGTGGAGGCGATGTGCTCGGGCCCCGGCGTCTCGCGTCTCGCCGGCTGGCTGCGCGAGGGCGCCGAGACGGTCTCGTCCAAGGAATACGTCGCGCGTTGGCGCGCCGGGGACCCGTTCGCGAGCGAGGTAATCGAGCGATCCGCCGAGGCCCTCGCCACAGCCCTAGGCGCGGCGATCAACTTGACGGCAGCCGACGCGGTCGTCGTGGGCGGCGGCCTAGGCTCCGGCGCGCCCGACTATTTGGCGCTCGCGGCCGAGAAAACCGTACGCCGCATCGTGCCCTATTTCCGCGACCGTACGCGCATCGTCGCAAGCGCGTTGGGAGAACGAGTGGTCACCCAGGGCGCGGCCATCCTAGCCGCGCAAACGGTTAGCTGAGGATCTGCTCGACGATCCCGTTCAGCGTCTCGTTCGTCTCGCTGTCGCGCCCAGGCAACGTCTCCGGCTTGAACGCCGAAACCGCCCGCGCCAACGCGTGCACGTCGTCTCCCTCTTCCATTGCGACCTCGTGCTGCACCCAGTTGCACAGCGGCAGGTTGCGGAAGTAGAGACGCTCTTGCACCACCAGGCATTTGCGATCGCCGAACAGCAGCTTCTGGTCGCGCAGGAACTGGCGCCGCTCGGTACGGATCTCGGCGAGGAAGTCGTCGACCTGCTGACGCTTCGCCTTCTCCTTGCGCAGCTCGTCGATCTCTTCGAGCGACTTCTTCTGCGCCTCAATCGACGCACGCGCCTCCGACAGCGCCAGCCGCTCTTTGGCGAGCTGCACTTCCATCCGGTGCTGCACGATGAACACCGCGATCACCGCCGAACCGATGGCGATCAAAAACGGAATGACGACCCAGCCGATTGCAGTCACTTTCCCCTCGTTATTCCCGGAAACAGGCCAAGTATAGCGAGGCCTTTTTTCGCCGCGGGGCGAAATAGGCCGTCATACCACCGCGTTAAGTAAAGAAACTATCGGCGGGTACGGCGGAACCCTTAGGCGCGAGCGGGAGACGCCTCGCGCGCGGCCTACAATGGAGCCTGATGTTCGACGAAATCCGGGAAGCGATCGAATCCGGCGGCGCACGGGCGGGCCTCGAACGCCTAGCCGAACAGTACCGCGCGGAAAAGAACTATCCCGGCGTATTCGAGGCGCGCTTGATGGCGGCGCGGCTCGAACTCGGCCTGCCCGCCATCCTGAACGGCCCGCCCGGCGAGGTCGCGGACGACGTCCGCCAAGCGTATGAGCAGGCGCAGATGGACGCGGCGCGCGAGACCGGCGAGCTGTTTCTCTCCGACGGCGACGCCTACCGCGCATGGCCCTACTTCCGCGCGTTGAACGAGCGCCGACCGGTCATCGACGCCCTGGAGGCGGCCAAGCCCGACGAGCAGAACGTCGACGGCCTCGTTGAGATCGCCTTCCATGAGGCGGTCGCCCCCAAGCGCGGCTTCGAGCTGATCTTGGAGCACTACGGCATCTGTCGCGCCATCACCAACTTCAGCCACTACCCCGTCGAAGAAGGCCGCGCCGAGTGTGCGCGGCTGCTGGTCGACCAGCTCACCAAAGAGCTCACTGAAAACATCCAACGCGCGATCGAAAGCGTCGAAGGAAAGCCGGCTGAAGCGGCGACGCTAGGCGAACTCGTCCAAGGCCGCGACTGGCTCTTCGAGGGCGCCAACTACTACGCCGATACGTCGCACGTCTCCTCCATCGTCCAGATGAGCACGCAGTGGGACGACCGCGACACGCTGCGCAAGGTCGTCGACCTCACCGAGTACGGCCGCCGCCTCGCCGACATGTACCAGTTCCCCGGCGACCCTCCGTTCGAGAACACCTACGAAGATCACGCGGTCTATCTGCGCGCCGTCTTGGGCGAGAACGTCGACGAAGCGATCGAGCATTTCCGCGCAAAAATCTCCGACGAGCCCGACCCGTTCGGCAACGTTCCGGCGCAGGTGCTGGTACGGCTGCTGATCGAGATCGATCGGCTGGAGGAAGCGGCGTCGGTCGCCGCGAAGTACCTCTCGGACGTAGAGCCGCAGATGCTCGCCTGCCCCTCGCCGCCGGAACTTCTGGCCGCCGCCGGCGACGCTCAAGGCCTCGAAGAGTACGCCCGCGAGAAGGGCGATCTGCTGGCCTACGCGGCGGCCGTCGAGATCGCCAAGAAGGCGACCGCCTAAAGCACCAGCGCGCCCTCCAACACCACCGTCCCGTAGAACAGCAACTCCGAGTCGAGCGCGTGCTTGACGTTGGCCGGTTTACGGAAGCCGTGCTGCTCTCCTTCAAACAGCACGTACGCCGTCGGCAATCCCTTCTCGCGCAAGATGCGGAACATCCGCTCAGCCTGATCCGGCGGGACGATCAAGTCTTCGTCCCCCTGGAAGAAGATCACCGGCGCGTTGAGTCTTTCGGCGTGCCGGATCGGCGAACGCTCACGATAGACGTCGATCGCTTCCGGGTACGGCCCGACCATCTGATCCATGTAGCGCGACTCGAACTTGTGCGTATCGTTGGCGAGCGCCTCCAGGTCGCTGACGCCGTAGTAGCTCGCGCCCGCGGCGAAGACGTCGCCGAAGGTCAGCGCCGCGAGCGTCGTATAGCCCCCCGCGCTGCCTCCGCGGATCAGCAACTTCTTGCGGTCGGCCAAGCCTTGGTCGACGAGGTGCAACGCCGCCTTCGTGCAATCCTCCAGGTCGACGATTCCCCACCGCCCGTTCAGCCGGTCGCGATAGGCGCGGCCGTAGCCGGTGGAGCCGCCGTAGTTGATGTCGACGACGGCGAAACCGCGCGAGGTCCAGAACTGCGTCTTGAGGCTCAGCGTCGGCGACGTCTGCCCGGTCGGGCCGCCGTGGCTGATCACGATCAGCGGCGGTCGCTCATCCTCCGGCGCCTCGAAGTCCGGGTTGTGCGGCGGGTAGTAGAACGCGTGCGTCGGCAGGTCGTCCGTCCCCGCGAACTCGATCGCTTGCGGCACGGAGAAATAGCCGCGCGTCTCGTCGTCGAACTCGTCCGAGCGCCGCACGACGCGCATCGCCTTCGAGTCGGCGTCCATCTCCACGACGGCGCTCGTCTCGGTCGGCGAACCGGCGATGAAGACCACGCGCCCAGGCTCGGCGCGCAGGTTCGAAAAGTCCGTGTAAGGCGAGTCGATCGGCGCGAGCATTCCCTTCGTCAGATCCAGCTCGCCCAGCCGCCAGCCCTCCTTCACGTGGTAGGTGCAGAACGCCCGCTCGGCCGATTCGAAGGCGTAGGTCGACCAATCGAAAACCCACTGCGGATAGCCGAACTCGGCCTCCATCTCAAGCACCGCCTCGACGCTCTCTCCGTCCCAGCGATAGAGGTTCCACCAGCCGTTCCGATCGGAGACGAAGTAGAGCCGGCCGTCCGGCGACCACTGCGGCTGAAAGACCGATTCGCTCTCGCCGCCCGCGACGGTTACGACGGCGCCGTCGCGCAGCACCTTCACCTCGGTCCCGTCCCACGGCATGCGCGGGTGACGCCATTCAAGCCAGGAGATCGATTCGCCGTCGGGGCTGACGCGCGGGTTGGAGTAGAAATCGGCGCCGCTCGCGATCACCGTCTGCTCGCGCGTTTCGAGGTCGAGTACGACGACGGTCGAGGTCGCCTCTTGTCCCGCTTCGGAGTGGTCTTCGCGCACGGCGAGCAGGCGATTCCGGCGCGCATCGAAGCGGGCGTCGGCGAAGCGGTGCGCGGCCTCGGGCGTCAGCGCTTCCGGCGTGTGGCCGGCCCGCACGCGATAGAGCCGTTGATCCTTGAAGTTCGAAAAGACGACCGAATCGCCGGCGAGGCAGTGCGACCCGCCGCCGTACTCATGCGCCCGCGTGCGCACGTTGAACGGGGCCGCGGTCAGGTCTTTCCGCTCGCCGTCCGCGTAGCGAACGAGGACCGAGCGCCCCTTCGTCTCCGGCCGGGACTCCAGCCAGTAAGCGGCGCCGCGATCCAGATGCACCCCGCCAAGCCGAATCGAATCGGCGATGATCTTGTCGGAAGTCAGCGGAGATTTCCAGGAGCCGTACGAGGCGACGCGTCGAGCCATCAGGCTACGGTAGCAACCTAGTCTCTCCGCCCATCACGCAAAACCTAGAACCTTCTTCAACGGAAGATCTTCCCGGGATTCATCAGCCCGCGCGGATCGAGCGCCTGCTTGATCGCGAGCATCACGTCGACTGCCGGTCCGCACTCGGCTTCCAGCGCGGCGATCTTCCCCGAGCCGATACCGTGCTCGCCGGTGACCGTGCCGCCCATCGCAAGCGCGCGATCGAGCAGCCGCTGATTGGCCGCCTTGACGCGCGCCAACTCGTCCGCGTCGTCCGGATCAAACAGAAAGATCGTATGGAAATTCCCGTCGCCGATATGCCCCAACGTCGGCGCATCGATGCCGGCTGCGTCGCAGTCTTTGCGCGTCTCTCGGATGCATTCAGCCAGCCGCGAGATCGGTACCGCCACGTCGGTCGGCCATCCCTTGGCGCCGGGCCGCAGCGCTTTCGCGGCGTAGTAGGCCTTGTGGCGCGCCTCCCAGATCACATCGCGATCTTCACGCTTCGTCGACCAGCGGAACTCGCCGCCGCCGTGCTCGGAGGCGATCGAGCGCGCGATCTCCGACTGCTCTTCGACGCTCCTGGGCGCGCCGTGGAACTCAAAAAACACCGTCGGCTGTTCAGCCGCGCCGAGTTGCGAATAGCGGTTGACCGCTTCCACCGACCGCTCGTCCATCAACTCGCAACGCGCGACCGGTATGCCGGACTGAAGCAGCTCGACGACGGCGTCCACCGCCGCCTCTAACGTCGGGAACGCGCACGAGGCCGCCGCGGTCGCCTCCGGCAACGGCTGCACGCGCAAGCGCAGTTCGGTGATGATCCCGAGCGTGCCTTCCGACCCGACAAAGAGGCGCGTCAGGTCGTAGCCCGCCGACGATTTACGCGCTCGCCCGCCGGTACGGATGACGCGCCCGTCGGCCAGCACGACCGTCAACCCGAGCACGTTCTCGCGCATCGTTCCGTAGCGAACCGCCGTCGTGCCCGAAGCGCCGGTGGCGGCCATGCCTCCCAAGGTCGCCTCGGCCCCGGGATCGATCGGAAACGTCAGCCCGTGCTTCTCCAGCGCATGATTGAGCGCGACGCGATCGACGCCTGCTTCAAGATGGACGTCCAAGTCGTCCGGCTCGATCGCCAAGACGCGATTCATGCGCGACACGTCGACCGACACGCCTCCGCGTACCGCCTGAATGTGCCCTTCGACCGCGGTCCCCGCACCGAACGGAATCATCGGCACGCCGTGGCGGCTGCAGATCTTCGCGACGGCGGAGCACTCTTCTGTCGAGGCGACAAAAGCGACGGCGTCGGGAGGCTGCGGCGCGTGCCAGGACTCGTCGTGCGAATGGGTTTCCAGATGCGCCGGCGACTGCGAAAACCGCTCGCCCAGCAAGGCGGCCAACTCGGCGAAGGCGGGCTCGGACGGAGCAACGCGGGCGGTCATGGGGACCTATTCTAAGGCGCCCGGCTTGGTAGGCTATGAGGCATGCGGATCCTGCGAGCGGCCGGCGCCGGGCTGAGCGAGATGCGCTCGTTCTTTCCGCGACTGCTCGGGATTTTCCGGCAGCTCTTTAACGAAGTCATCGGCTTCGTCTTCTTCGCGCTGGCGCTCTTCTTCGCCTTCGGCGCCAACGGTTTGTTCGAATCGATGCGCGCGCTAGAAACCGACCCGGAAGCCTTCGGCCGGATGGTCATGGCCGGCATCGTGGTGCTGATGTTGGTCTGGTTCGGCTTCTCGAACTTTCGGCGAGCGCGAGCGATCTCGCGGAAGGCCGCCGAGAACGATTCTTAAAACGGAGAGACGGGCGAGCGGCGATGGACGACTTCTACCGTCCCCAACAGAGGGACTACGATCGCGACCTCGGCGACCCCGGCGAGTTCCCCTACACCCGCGGCGTCCATCCGGGCATGTACCGCGACCGGCTCTGGACCATGCGCCAATACGCCGGGTTCGGCGACGCGGCGCAGTCGAACGAACGCTACCGCTACCTCATCTCGCAGGGCGTGACCGGGCTCTCCGTCGCCTTCGATCTGCCGACGCAGATGGGCTACGACTCCGACCACGACTTGGCCGCCGGAGAGGTGGGCCGCTCGGGCGTCGCGATCAGTTCGCTCGCCGACATGGAGCGGCTGTTCGAGGGGATCGCGCTGCGCGACGTATCGACCTCGATGACCATCAACTCGACGGCGATCATCCTGCTCGCGATGTACGTCGCGGTCGCCAAGCGCCAAGGCACGCCGCCCGAAGCGTTGCGCGGCACCATCCAGAACGACGTGCTCAAGGAGTACGTCGCGCGCGGCACTTACATCTACCCGCCCCACGCCTCGATGCGGATCGTCACCGACGTCTTCCGCTGGACCTCCGAGCACGCCCCGAAGTGGAACGCCATCTCGATCTCCGGCTACCACATGCGCGAGGCCGGATCGACCGCCGTGCAAGAGGTCGCCTTCACGCTGGCCAACGCCTGCGCCTACATCGACGCGGCGTTGGCGGCCGGGCTCGCGATCGACCAGTTCGCGCCGCGCCTGTCGTTCTTCTTCTCCGCCGACCGAGACTTTCTCGAAGAGGTCGCCAAGTTTCGCGCAGCGCGGCGACTCTACGCCCGACTGATGAAGGAACGCTACGGAGCGAAGAACGAGCGCTCGCTCAAGCTCCGCTTCCACGCGCAGACCGCCGGCTCGTCGCTGACCGCGCAGCAGCCGCAAGTCAACGTGGTGCGCACGGCGATCGAGGCGCTCTCGGCCGTACTCGGCGGATGCCAGTCGCTGCACACGAACTCGCTCGACGAGGCGCTGGCGCTCCCCACCGAAGAGGCCGCCAAACTGGCCCTGCGCACGCAACAGGTGATCGCGCACGAGACCGGCGTCGCACGGACCGTCGATCCGCTCGCCGGGTCGTATGCGATCGAAGCGCTGACGGATGAGATCGAAGCCGGCGCCCGCCACTACATCGACAAGATCGACGCGCTGGGCGGGATGACGGCCGCGATCGAAGCCGGGTACCCGCAGCGAGAGATCCAGCGCTCGGCGTACGAGGCGCAACAGAAGGTCGAGTCGGGCGAGCAAGTCGTCGTCGGGGTCAACCGATTTGTGGAAGAGGACGAAGCCCCTCCGCCGATCCTGAAGCTCGACCTGGCGCAAGAGACCGCGCGCGTCGAGGAGCTGGCGGCGTTTCGCGAGGGGCGCAGTTGGACGCAAGCCGCTGAGGCTCTCGCTCAACTTGGCGAGGCGGCCCAGTGTTCAGGCGCGAAGGGTTCAGGCGCGAAGGGCGACAAGAACCTATTTCCCGCCGTCCTCGGCGCCGTCGAGAGCGGCGCGACCCTGGGCGAGATCTCCGACGCCCTGCGCGACGTGTGGGGCGTCTACCGGGAACAAGTCGTTCTCTAGGCGCGTAGCGAAAAGCATATGGAAGACGCGATTCTGCAATACGGCTACCTGGCCGTCTTCCTGATCGCCGCTATCGAGGGCGAGGCCGCGCTGGTCGCCGGGGCGGTGTTGGCGCAGCGCGGGCACATCAGCTTCGCGGCGGCGATCGCGGCATCGTTCGCCGGGACGTTTCTGATCGCCGAAGGCATGTATCACCTCGCTCGGCTGCAAGGGCGCGAGCGCGTGGTCCGGCGCGCCGGCGACAACCCGCAGTTCCAACGCGTCGAGCAGTGGCTTGAGAAGCGAGGGAATCCGCTGGTCTTCTTCGCGCGGTTTCTGTGGGGCATTCGGATCTGGATCCCGGTGGCTTGCGGCGTGGGCGGCGTGAAGCCTTGGCGCTTCTTCTTGTGGAACGTCGCCGGCGCGATTTTTTGGACGGCGCTGATCGCGCCGATCGGGTACTACTTCGGCGAGGCTCTGGAGACGTTGGGCCCGGAGGCGCAACTGGCGGCGCTCGTGCTGACCGGATTGGCCGTGCTGGCGGTCATGTGGGGCGTCATCCGCCAAGCCCGCGCCTGACGTATCATGCGGGGCACATGTTGCGCCTGCTTCTGCTGATCTCTTGGCTCGCCGTCCCTTTGGCCGCCGAGCGTCCGAACATCCTCTTCCTGTTCACCGACGATCAGGCCCCCTGGGCACTTGGCTTCGAGGGCCATCCCGACGCTTCGACGCCGAACCTCGACCGGCTGTTCGCGCGCGGCGCCTACCTGCCGAACGCCTTCACCGTGACGCCGGTTTGCAGCCCGTCGCGAGCGAGTCTGATGACGAGCCGCTACGGCTCCGAACTCGGCATTACGGACTGGATCCATCCGGGGCGGGAACCCAACCACGGCCTCAACCCGGCAACGGTCACCTGGCCCGAGGTCCTGCAAGCGGCCGGCTATTCGACGGGTCTCGTCGGCAAATGGCACCTCGGCCTAAACGACCATTTCCACCCGACCCGGACCGGCTTCAGCTACTTCATGGGCTTTCGCGGAGGCGGGACGTCGCCTGAAAATCCGGTGCTTGAGAAGGACGGAAAGGAGTCGCGCTTCGAAGGCCTGACGACCGATATTCTCACCGACCACGCGCTCGGTTTCCTGGACGCGAACCGAGACAAGACGTTCGCCTTGGCCGTCCACTATCGCGCACCGCACGCGCGCTGGCTGCCGGTGGCGCCGGAGGACTGGGCGCCGTTTGAAGACCTTGAACCGACGTTTCCCGACCCGAACTATCCGGACCTCGACGCGAAGAAGCTCGCGCGATTCACGCGTGAATACCTGGCGAGCGTACGCGGCGTCGATCGCAACGTCGGCCGGATTCTCAAGCGGTTGGACGAGTTGGGCTTGAGCGAAAACACGATCATCGTCTACTCCTCCGACCACGGCTACAGCATGGGCCACAACGGGATCTGGCACAAAGGCAACGGTCATTGGATTCTCACCAAGAACCCGCCCGCGACTGCCAACGTGCCGAACGGGCAGCGGCCGAACTTGTGGGACAACTCCCTGAAGGTTCCGACGGCGGTCGTCTGGCCCGGCGTCGTCAAGCCCGGGACGCGCATCGAGGAGACCGTGACGAATCTCGACTGGTATCCGACGTTCGTCGAGTGGGCGGAGGCGTCAGCGCCCGAAGGCGAGACGATTCGCGGACGCAGTCTCGTGCCGCTGTTGCGCGGCCAGGCGCGCCGATGGGACAACGACTTCTACGCCGAGTACTCGACGCATCACCAGTCGCGCACCGACATGCGCATGTGGCGGACGCCCGAGTGGAAGCTCATCCGTGACTTCCTCAACCCGGAGCGCGACGAACTCTACGACCTCAAGAACGACCCGACGGAGCAACGCAATCTGATCCACGCCGAGGACTATCGCTTGCAGCAGGTCGTCGAGCGCCTGGACGGAGAGATTCGCGACCAGATGCGAGAGAACAAAGACCCGCTGCTCCAAGCGATAAACTGAGACGCACGATGGCGATCGCCGAGAAAAAGCTGACCTGGGACGACATCAAGGACCGGCCCGAAGACGTCGGCCGGAAGACGGAGTTAGTCGACGGGAGAATTGTCGTGTCGCCCAGTGCCGGATCACGCCACGGGTTGGCGAACGCCAACCTTGGTTTCTTTCTCTTGAGTCACGTCCGTGCGAACCGGCTGGGCCGCGTGTTCGTCGCGCCGATCGACTGCATTCTCGACGAGCACACGGTCTATCAACCCGATCTCTGTTTCGTCCGGAGCGATCGTATCGGGATCGTGAAGGACCAAATCCAAGGCGCACCGGACTTGGCGATCGAGATTCTTTCGCCGTCGAACTCCGCTCACGATACGGAGACGAAGTTCCGGGACTACGCACGCTACGGAGTGGAAGAGTATTGGATCGTGAATCCCGAAGAGTCGTCCGTGAGAACGTTCGCGAATCGTCTCGGGCGCTTCGAATCGATCCGTGTCTCCCGCGGGGACAAAGAAATCGCGACGAATGTGCTCGCCGGTATCCGAGTGACCGCCGCCGACGTCTTCGCGCAGAACTCGTAGCTGCAGCTAGAGGTTAGACTGGAGCCCAAGATGGCGATCGCCGAGAGAAAACTCACGTGGGACGACATCAAGGACTGGCCCGAAGACGCCGGACGGAAGACGGAGTTAGTCGACGGGAGAATTGTCGTGTCGCCCAGTGCAGGACGTCGCCATTCGCTAGCTAATACGCGGGTCGGTTATGCGTTAAGCGCCTTCGTTTTCGATCGCGGACTCGGGGAGTTGCACGTTGCGCCGATCGATTGCGTGCTCGATGAGCATACGGTCTATCAGCCGGACCTGTGCTTCGTACGGAAGGAGCGCGCACGCCAGTTCGAGGCGAGAGTCGAAGGCGCGCCGGACTTGGCGATCGAGATCCTGTCGCCGTCGAACCAAGGGCACGATACGGACACGAAGTTCCGGGACTACGCCGCGTTCGGCGTCGAAGAGTATTGGATCGTCGACCCGGAGCAGCGGGTCATCCGGACATACGAGAATCGCAACGGCCGCTTCGAGTTGCTGTCGGAGGCGCGACGGACCGAAGCCGTCGTTACGAAGGTTCTTGAGGGGTTGGAACTGAAGGCGATCGATGTCTTTCCTGAAGACTAGTCTTTTCTTGTTGGCGCCGGCCGTCCTGTTAGCCGGCGACTTAGAACGCATCCGATACAACCACCCGGGTCTGGTCGTCGACCTCGGCGTCGGGCTCTGGGCCTGGCCGCTGCCAATGGACTATGACGGCGACGGCGATTTGGACCTGCTCGTTTCCTCAGGCGGAGTTCCTTACGAGGGGACCTACTTCTTCGAGAATCCCGGCGGCTCCAAGACTCCGGTCTTCAAACCCGGCGTACCCGTCGGCGACTATCGCACCAACGTGCAGCTATCGCCCGACGGAACCGTGACGACGCCGGGAAAAACGTATCCCGACTTCTTATCGAGCGGATTTGATCAGCCGCAACCGATCGGGTTGGAGACGGATGATTTTCATACGAGCGAAGGGCGCGTTCGGGCAAATCAATGGAAGCGCGTCGATTATGACGGCGACGGCGTCCTAGACCTCGTGGTCGGTATCGGCGATTGGGCCGATTACGGCTGGGACGACGCCTACAACGAGAAAGGCGAATGGACAAACGGCCCGCTGCACGGCTACGTCTATTGGGCCAGAGGGACGGACGGCGGCTACGAAAAGCCGCAGCCTGTAGAAGCCGGCGGAGAGCCCGTCGACGTCTACGGGATGCCGAGTCCGAACTTCGCCGACTTTGACGGCGACGGCGATCTTGATTTGATTTGCGGAGAGTTCCTGGACGGCTTTACTTACTTCGAAAACGAGGGAACGCGTACCGATCCGAAATACAAGAAGAGCAAACGTCTCTCTCCGCGAATGGATTTGCAGATGATTACGCCCGTCTCGGTCGATTGGGACGGGGACGGCGATCCGGATTTGATCGTCGGCGACGAAGACGGCCGGGTTGCGTTTGTGGAGAACCTCGGGAAGGCAAAGTTTGCCGATCCAGTCTACTTTCAGCAAGAAGCGGAGTACGTCAAATTCGGCGCATTGATTACCCCGGTCGGGTTTGATTGGGACGACGACGGGGACGAAGACATCATCGCGGGAAACAGCGCCGGCTATATCGGCTTCATTGAAAACCTAGACGGCGGCGACCCGCCGAAATGGGCGGCGCCGGTCCACCTGGAAGCGGGCGGCGAGCGCATTCGTATTCAGGCGGGCAACAGCGGGTCGATCCAAGGCCCCGCGGAAGCAAAGTGGGGGTACACGACGCTCTCCGTCGCGGACTGGGACGACGACGGACTTCCCGATTTGATCGTGAACTCGATTTGGGGGAAGGTTGTCTGGTTTAGAAACATCGGGACCAAGAAGGAACCTAGCTTCGCGGCCGCCGCTCCAATGAAGTACTACGCCGGGATGCCCGCCACGCCGGGGCCCGCCTGGAACTGGTGGACGCCGAGCGAGCGCGAGGTCGTTACGCAGTGGCGCACGACGCCGTTAGCCGTGGAGTGGTACAGCCTGGGCCGCCCGCAGTTACTGATGATCGACGCTGAAGGGTACCTGCGGCTATTCCGCCCTTCGGAGCACTATGAGCTGCTTTGGCCGCCACCCGGTACTCCGCCCGTCCTAACCGCCAGGCCTCACTCTCAGTGGGACTCCAAGCACCGTCCCATCGAGTCTGGGGTCGGCAGTTTGCGGTTAAATGCGGGGACGGCAGGCAAGAGCGGACGAAGGAAGTTCACGGCGGTCGACTGGGATCAAGACGGTGATCTCGATCTGTTGGTCAACAGCGTCAGCGTCAACTTCCTCAGCAATGAGGAGGAGCACTGGGCTGGAAGCGAGTGGGAGCGAGTGGTCTTCGAGGACAAAGGCCCCGTGACCGACGAAGTCCTTGCCGGACACACCACCTCTCCCACCACCGCCGACTGGAACCAAGACGGCGTGCCCGACCTGCTCATCGGAGCCGAGGACGGATTCCTCTACTACATGAAGAACCCGCGCTCGAAGTAACTAAGCCGCGCTCTGGAAACTCCGCGCCCGATACAACCACTCGACGATGTTCCCCTCGTGTGGCTGGTACCAATCCAGCTTCGTCGTCGGCACATTCCCGATATTCAACCGATCAATATTCGTCGCATCGATCAATTCCCGCCGGAACTGCGCATCGTCCGTCACGCCCGTCCCCACCAACGTATAGCCGATCTTCTCGACGATCTGATCCTGCGGGCACTCCACCACGTTCACAAAGGGGAACATGAATTCCTTCGAGACGATCGAAGCGTCGGGATCGTCCGTATGCACCACCGTCGGCAGCACGTAGGAGCAGCGCTCCCGACTGACCGCCCGCGGCGTCCCGCGCTTCGCTTGGCAAAGATCCTCCGCGCCCGACTGTTCGAGCTCCGAGTCGATCAGCTCCGAGATCGCTTCCCCGACCTCCGCCACCGTAAACGCCGCCAGCGGCGCCTTCGGATCTTTCGGTCCCAGCGGTTCGACTTCCGCCAAGCGCTCGGCGATCGCCTCGGCGATCTCACGCCCGTTCCGCGGAACCCAAATCGACGAACAGTTGATGCACGAGCGGCCCGAGTTCGCCAGCACGCTGTGGACCATCATGTCGAGATAGTCTTCCCACTGGTCGACCTTGTCTTCGCCGAACAGCACCTTCGACCAGCCCGGCCCGTGCACCTGCACCCGCGGGTCGCCAGAGTACTTCTCCACCGTCGGCAACCCGCCGAAAATCATCACCCGTTCGTACGCGTTCATCAACGCGGGGCCCGCGTCGCCGCCCGAGGGATAGATCGAGATCGCTTCACGCGGCACGCCCGTCTTGAACAGCGCCTCCGCCATACGGAACGCCGTCCAAGGCTCCTGCGCGCCCGTCTTGAGCGCCAGTCCGATCTGCATCGGAATCACCGGCAGCCAAAGCGAGTGCACGCCCGGCGAGTTAGAGGGCAGCACTGCTCCCAACACGTCCGTCTGCGCCTGCATCGAAACCGTGCGCCCGTCCTTGTCCTCGCCGAAACCGTCGGAGAGGATCTGCAGATCCAAACCGCGCGTCAAAGCGTCCAAAATCGAGCCCATGTTCGCCAACACAAAGTGCAGCTTGTCCATGTTCGAGCGGCACATATGCTCCGGCAGGCCGGTCGTCGCGGACTGGCAGTAGACGAACTCGTCGCGCGTCTGCATCTGGCCGCCGATCGGCAGCTCATCGTGGACGAACACGTCCGCCGCCGCTTCGCACATCGCCACCAGCTCTTTCGCCGGAATGGCGCGCAACGCGTCCCGAGCGCGCGTCGAATGCCGCCGGTCGCGGCGGATCATCATGCCGTCCGACTGCGAGAATTCGGCGATCTCCTCGCCCGTATCAAAGTGAAAAATCCGGTCGGTCGAAAGGGAGTGATACTCCTCGCCCCAGCGCAGTACAGGCAGTTTCAGCATGGTCTTCAGTATGGTCGCGTCTCGCGAGGTTCTTAGGATAGCTCTCGGCTTCACCTCGCGGACGACTGCGATTTCGCCGTCCTGCGGAACCAGCCGATCAAGCGGTCTCGCAGAACCGCCGCACGCTCGCCGTCCTCCTCGACCAAGTTCCGCGATTCAGCCGGATCGGCTTCCAGGTCGTACATCTCCGGCAGCGTTCCGTCCTCGTTGATCAGGAACTTCCAGCGCCCGTCGCGCATCGCCAGGTGCGGGCTTCGGTCGATCTCCAACCCCGGCTGGAGCAGTCCGTCCGAACGCCCGTAGTCCCAATAGAGCGGTTCGTCCCGGTCGCGCTCCGCGCCGAGCAACACGTCGGAGAGATCCTCGCCGTCCAACTCCGCATCACTCGGCACGTCCAAGCCCGCCAGCGCATAGAGCGTCGCGAAAAAGTCGATCGACATGAACGTCGTCGAATCGTTCACCGCTCCCGCAGCAATCTTTCCCGGCCAACGAGCCAGGAACGGTTCGCGAATCCCGCCGTCATAGAGGCTCCACTTGCGCCCGCGGAATCCGCCCGTCTCTCCCGGCGGCCGCGCGCCCTCTTGGTAGTAGCGCGGCCAAGCCGTCGGGCCGTTGTCGGAGACGGCGACGACCAACGTCTCCTCGGCCAACCCCAACTCGTCCAACGCGTCGAACAAGCGCCCCAACTGCCGATCCATCTCGTCGACCACCGCGTAGTACTGCTGCACGTAAGGCTCGTCGGAAAACTCGGCAAACTTCGCCAACTGCTCTTCGGTCGGCTTGAAGGGATCGTGTACGTCGTTGAGCCAGAGGTGCAGATAGAAGCGTCCGTCCTGGTTGCGACGGACAAAGTCGATCGAGCGGTCGACGTAGATCTCCGTCGTACGGTGCTTAGGCTCCCACTGGATCTCGCCCTGGCCGAGCTCGGCGCTCATATCCGACAGGCCGTGGTCCCGCTGCAAGACGCGGTCGCCGAGCCCCTCAAAGCTCACCAACGACTCGTCAAAACCGTAAGCGGAAGGATGCGGCGCGTCGTCGACGTCGCGGCCTCCGCCTTGATGCCACTTGCCGAAATGCGCCGTCGCGTACCCCGCTTCCTGGAAGCCGCGCGCGATCGCCGGCGCCTCAACCGGCAGATAGTCCGGCATGCCGCGCCGCCGATTCTGCTCGCGCGAAGCGAAGTGTCCCGTAACGCCGTAGCGAGTCGGATAGCGGCCGGTCGTAATCCCGACGCGCGACGGCGAGCAGATCGGCGAAGCGACGTAGAAGTCCGTGAAGCGCGTCCCCTCGGCGGCCAAGCGATCGAGGTTCGGCGTCGCCGGATGCTCGGCGCCGTAGCTGCCCAGATCGGCGTACCCCATATCGTCGATCAGGATGAAGACGACATTTGGGGCAACAGACTCCGAAGCGCTCTCCGGCGCCGAACCGCACCCGGCGAAAAGTACCGAGATCAACAGAAGCGAAAGGAAGACAAACAGGCCGCGCATCGACCCCGCAGGCTATCACGGCCGCAGCCTACAGCGGTTCGTCGCGCAAAACCCGCAGCGGATTCCCGATAAACAGCGCATGCGCCGCGTCGAACCCATGCCGCTGCTCAACGACGTTCCAGGCGCCGCGCAAATCCGGCGGCCGCTTAAGCGCGTCATGCGCATCCGAGGCGACAAAGTGCGCCAAACCCTGGTCAAGCAAGCGAAACGCCGTCGACCGAGCCCGCTTGCCCATGCGCCCCGAAAACGAGCAGCCCGTCAACTGCATCAACCCGCCCGCGCGCACCCAGTCCACCAGCGGCGCGCCCCGCTCGTGGGCGAAGGGATAGCGCTCGGGATGCGCCAAAATCGGGCGCACGTCGGCCTGAAGGAACCGATCGAGCAAGCGCGGCAGCCGCGCCAACGGCGTCTCCATCCGTAACTCAACCAGCACGTAGCGCCCCCGGTTCAGCGTATAGCGCAGCGGATTATCGAAGAACGCCCGCACCGCCTCGTCGCTGATCTCCACCTCGCACCCGCCGAAGACGAACAGGTCGTCGGCGAGTTCCGTCTCCAACCGAGCCAACCCTTCCGCGGCGCCGACCGGATCAAACGGATACTGGAAGCTCGCGTGCGGAGTCGCGCAGATCGCCGCCGTCCCTCCGCCGATCGCCGCCTGCGCCAAGCGCAACGAATCCTCGACCGTCTTCGGCCCGTCGTCAAGCCCGGGCAGCAAGTGGCAATGGATGTCGACAAAGCCGCCGGGCGCCGCCGTTGCACGCGGACTCTTGGGAACCGTGGCCGATTCTGGAGCGGTCGCAGTCGTCACGCAGGACCCATCGGCAGACTAGGCCCGCAAGAGTAGACCCAGAAGAGTACGGGGTCTATTGGGGCGGACGACCAGGCGAGGCGATAAACGGATCCATCGTGAAGCACAACAAGAACACGCCGATCATCGCTACGCCCAACACGGTGCGAACTCGACCCAGAGGAATACGGTCGTCGAGTGTCGGAGAGTGCACTAAACCGATGTACCAGACCGCCACAACAAGGAGAATGTACTCCCAGCCGTTCATCGTGCAAATCACAATCAGGACTCCGAACACGCCGAAGGAGACCCATTTGCTGTTCTTGGCCAGCAAAGCGTGAGAGATGTGTCCGCCGTCCAACTGGCTCATCGGAATCAGGTTGAAAGCGGTCACCAGCATGCCGACCCAGGCCGCATACCCCATCGGCGTCAACATCACGTCGTACCCGACCGGACGAGGGCCCAGCGCAAAGTCCTCAATGATGCGCAGCAAAATCGGATCGGCGACCATCCAATCCGGCGTTTTCGGGATGGCCTGCCTCGTGGTCGTCAACATGGCCCAGTAGCAAACGGGAATCGCCGCGGCCAATCCCGCCAACGGCCCGGCCACCGCGATGTCAAACAGCGCGCGCCGGTTCGGGATGTAAGGAGACATGCCGATCACGGCGCCCATCGTCCCCAACGGCGGCAACGGCAGCGGAATAAAGAAAGGCGGAGTCGCCGGGACCCGATGCTTCTTCGCCGCGATATAGTGCCCCGCTTCGTGACAACCGAGGATAACGAGCAGCCAGAACGAGTAGCTCATCCCCGGCAGCCATCCTGCGAGCACCGACGGAAACCAAGACTGGTACGGACTGAAGAACCGGTTAAAAACGACCGTCGTCGAAACCGCCGTCAGCACAAACAGCAGAATATGCCGACCCCAATTCGGCTTCGCCGCGCGCATCGGCGGCCGGTTCGTCGACTGCGCTGTACGTGCCTGCCAGGCCTCGTAACCGGGTCCGGGAGGAGGCTGCGGCGCGGCAGGGGGACCCGAAGACATCGCTGATCTCGATTGTAGTACGCGGGCGATACACTGAAGACTCGCTCGTGCTGCTCGATCGTTTCAGCCGTCCGCTCGAGGACCTGCGCATCTCGGTCACCGACCGTTGCAACTTCCGTTGCACCTACTGTATGCCGCTCGACGAGTACCCCTGGATCGATCGAGCCGAAATCCTCACCTTTGAAGAGATCGAGCGCGTCGCCCGCGCCTTCGCCTCGCTCGGCGTCACCAAAATCCGTCTAACCGGCGGCGAGCCGCTCGTGCGCAAAGACCTGCCCCGGCTCATGGCCATGCTCTCTGCGATTCCTGGAATCGAAGACCTCGCGATGACCACCAACGCCTCGCGCCTGGTCGAGATGGCCCAACCGCTGCGCGACGCGGGCCTGCGCCGAATCACCGTCAGCCTCGACACCCTACAGCCCGAACGCTTCCGAGCGATCACCCAACGCGGCGACCTCCAACCGGTCCTCGACGGCCTCTTCGCCGCCCGCGACGCCGGCTTCGAGCGCACCAAAATCAACGCCGTCATCGAGCGCGGCGTCAACGACGACGAGATCGGCGACCTCGCCCGCTTCGGACGCGACGAGGGCTTCGAGATGCGCTTCATCGAGTTCATGGACGTCGGCAACGTCAACCAGTGGCGCTCGGAGAAGCTCGTCCCCAAAGCCCAGATCGTCGAGGCCGTATCGAAGGCGTTCCCGCTCAAGCCATCCCCCGAGCCGCGCGGCAGCGCTCCGGCCGCGACCTACGACTACGCCGACGGCCGCGGCCGCTTCGGCGTCATCGCCTCCGTCACCGAGCCCTTCTGCGGCGCCTGCACGCGCGCCCGCCTCACCGCCGACGGACGCCTGGTCACTTGCCTGTTCTCTTCAGACGGCGAAGACCTGCGCGCCCTGGTTCGCGAAGGCGACGACGACCGCGTCCTCGTCGAGCACATCCGCGAGGTGTGGACCCGCCGCGTCGACCGCTACTCCGAGCAACGACTCACGGCGCTCGAATCCCCCGCCGGCTACGACCCCGAGTCGAACCGCAAACTCGAGATGATCCGCCTAGGCGGCTAACCCCCTCGCGCTAGAAATCCCGTAGCCGACGCGCGCCGCCATAGAGCAGCGCCAGCCCCAACATCTGGATCACGTGGTAGAGATCGTTGTGGTTGAAGTGCCGGTGCAGCGCCAACCCGGACGCCTGCACCCCCGCCCCGGCGAACGAGACCAGCACCCCCGCCACAATCCAAACGCCCGACTCCTCATGCTTCCGCCGCCACAGATAGAAGGCCATGAGCATCACGACCAGCAAGCTCGGTGCATAGTCGTAGATCACGTAGCGGAAGTCGTCGTTCCCGCTCATCCAAGCTAGATAGAAGCACAGTTTGAGGAAGGCCGCCCCGGCCACCCAACTCGCGGCCGCCGGCGTAAAGACCGCCCGACTCGTCCCGGCGAGGAAGCAAAACGACGCGACGCCGATCGAGTACACGGTCGTCTTCCAAGCGACGATCCGCCCCGTTTCACCTAGCAGATCCGGTAGGCCGTGGACCGTACCGCCGGCCAGCGCGGCGACGGCCGTCGCCAAGAAAGCCCAGCCCCACCAACCCACCGAGCTCTGCCGGAGTCGACCGCCTAGAGCGAACAGACGCAGCGCAAACCAGACGCCGAGCAACGCAAGCGCGTAGTCGGTCGCCATCGTCATCGGTTCATGGATGCGGGCGATCTCCAAGGACGACTCAGCGGTATGGTAGCGCCGACCAGCGGCGGAGCGCGTGAGGCTAACCCGGAGCGCGATCCGACTGCAGCTCCGGCGCAAGCTCCAGCAGCGCCCGCCTCAGCGACTTCGGCGTAAACGGCTTGCGCAGAAAGCCCGTCGCTTGGTCGTGCTCGATCGAGACGCGATCCGCCCCAAACCCGCTCACCAGCAGCACCGGCAACTCGCGGTCGAGCCGCCGAATCGCCTCGAGCGTAGCCTCGCCGCCGAGCCCTGGCATCACGACGTCCAGGACGACGACGTCGAAAGAGATTCCCTGGGTGATCAGCTCCAGCGCCTCGCGTCCGTCGGCGGCCTCGGCGACTTTCATGCCGGCGGCCTCCAGAGCCATGCGCGCGATGAGCCGGACGGCGTGCTCATCATCGACCACCAACGCCTGCCCATCCCCTTGCCATTGACTGAAGCCCGGATCCGAGCGGCCCGGCGTGGGCGACGCTTGACCGCTCAGCGGAAAGTAGACCCGGAACTCGGCGCCGACGCCGGGAGTCGCAAGCAAGTCAATCGCGCCGCCGTGCCCGCGCAGCACGCCAAGCACCGCCGCCAACCCCAAGCCGCGCCCGGAGGTCTTAGTGGTGAAGAACGGATCAAAGACGGCTTCTTCGGTCCCGGGAATGAGGCCGCAGCCGGTGTCGGAGACCTCGATGGCGGCGAAGCGGCCGGGGACGGCGTCGAGCGGCTGCGAGAGACGATTCAGGCGGTCTTGGTCGAGATCGACCGTGCGAGTCCGCAGTGTGATTCGGCCCGAGCGGCCGTCGAGCGCGTCCGAGGCGTTGGACAAGAGATTCAGGACGACCTGCCGCAGTTGGGTCGGATCGACGTCGATCCACACAGGCGTCTCGGCGAGCGCCGCATGAAACTCGGCGGTCTTGCCCACGGTCACGGAGACGAGCGAGTCCATCGATCGAAGGGCGGCGTTCAGCTCGACCGCTTCCAACGTGCGCCGCGTCCTCCCGGAGTAGGTGAGCAGTTGGTTGGCCAACTCGCCGGCGCGCGCGGTCCCCGCCTGTGCGTGCTCCAAGTCTTGTTGCGCGGGATGCCCGGGCGGCAGCTTGGATGCGGCCAGTTCCAGATAACCGCCGACGACGGTCAAGAGGTTGTTGAAGTCGTGGGCCACGCCGCCCGCCATGACGCCTAGACTCTCCAGGCGCTGCGAACGCCGCAAAGCCTCTTCCGAGCGTTCGTAGGCCGCCACCGCTCGCTCGGCCTTGCCGCGCTCGGCGCCGAGACGCTCCTCGGCCTGTTCGCGCTCACGGGCCAGGACGTAGAGCGCAGCGAAGAGCGCCACTCCGCCGGCGACTCCAAACAGAGCGAGGAACAGGTTGTGGCCGAAACCGTGCTCGCCGAGGATCGGCACGAGGTCCAACTGGGGGAACTCTTCGGTGTAGTTCAGAAGGCGGTTGCACATCCACAACCCGACGGGCGCCAGCAGCCACTTGCCGGCGGCGGAACCGCGCAACGTATCGCGGACGGCGACCATGGCCGCGACGCAGATCACGACCGAGATCAGGAGATCGATGAGATCCTCCACGGCTTCGTCCAGCACGCCGAACCTTCCAGCCATATCGAGCCCGGAGGAGAACGCGCCGAACAGGATCGTCGCAATGGTCGCGATCAGCAGTAGACGGCTGTAGGAGGGCTCCGAATCGGCCCCCGGCGGCACGGCATCGCGCTCTTTGGCGTCCCCCGAGTCGATCCACATCAGCGACGCGTAGAGAGCCGCGACTCCGGCGAATCCGAACGCGCGCTGCATGGCGTAGTTCCAGGTCCCGTCTTCGAGCAGGAAGACCCCCATCAGGCCGTCCACCTCTTCAGTAAAATCCAGCGTCCTACGCGCGGTCATCAAGGCCAACCCGGCAAACCCGGCCCACCAGCTCGAACGGGTGTAGAGATAGGGGAAGACGTAGAAGTACGAAGCGACGAAGATCAGCACCCAGATCGCGAGGTGCCCGCCCTTTTCGCCGACGCGCGAGATCAGGTCGGCCTTCTCAAGCGCGTCGAGCAGCAACCCCGCAGCGGTGCCCGCGAGCAGCGCAAGACCGGCGAACAGCGTGAAACGCGTCCTCGCTTCGGCCACGGAACGGGGCGACGCCGTCCCCTCCTGATGTGCAAGAGCAGAACCCACTTCTGGTCCCTAAGATCCTCTGACGGGGACCGCTGACCAGTCCCTCAGATGAAGCCCGTCGGCGGCAATCCGTTCACGAGGGTAATCCGTCTCACGCGGCTTGTCTATTCCCCGATTCACAAGACGAGCGCTCCCGTTCACGGTGCGACGGCCGATATGAAGCTTGTCCGTATGCACCTCCTGAGCCCGTCCCCGCGCCCCTCGGTCGCCTGCGCCCCAGCTCCCCTATGCGCAGTCGTCTTCCTATGCGCCGCGCCGTCCCCGCTCGAAGCGGGCGGGCTCGATCAGCTCCGCCTCCACAAGCTCAATCCGTTCCGCCAAGCCGACCCGGCCGTCGTCTCCCAAGAGACCTACCTCGCCAAACCGCTCAAGATCGAAGGCGAGCGCGTCTGCCTCTTCCCCTTCGAAATCCGCCAAGGCGGCGAACCGCTGCCCCCGCGACTGGCCCCAGCGCTGGCCGAGGCGATGACCTACCTCGTCCCCAAAGATCCGACCGTATCGCTCTCGGTCCGCCCCGGCGACGACCTCGCCGATTGGGAGGCGCCCGCGTTTGACGTCGAAGCCGCCATGCTGCGCACCGCCCGCGAACGCGGCTGCACCCTGCTGCTCGAAGGCGTAACCCATCGCGCCTACCGCAAGCCCGGCGGCGGATATCACATCGATGCGTCGATCGCGCTCTACGCCGTCGAGGCCGACGCCCGCACTCTGCGCTGGCGAGGGCGCAAGACGCTCGATTGGCGCCGCCTCCGTCCGCGCGACGAGTGCCTGCGCCTCTTCGCCGAGAACGTGGTCCAATCCTGGCTCGAACCCGTTCCGCCCAAGGCCTCCAAAAAGCAGGCCGCCCGCCAAAAGTCCGCCCAGCAGAAGGCGGCCCGAGCCAAGCAGGAGTCCAAGCCGACGACCAACGCGGGGAAGACGATCGTACCGCCGACGAAGGTACAATCGAAGACTTCCGCTCATGCCTCGCCCAGAACTCTACTCCGACGAGATCCTCTCCCGCGCGTCCCGAATCAAGCTGCTGCTGATGGACTGCGACGGAGTCCTGACTGACGGCCGGATCTACTTTCTCCCCGACGGACAGGGAGGGCGCGGCGTCGCGGAGACCAAGCCGTTCGACTGCCACGACGGAATGGCGCTGAAGTGGGCCCGAACCAACGGGATCGACACCGGCATCATCTCTGGCCGCGGCGGTCTGGCCGTCCAAGAGCGCGCACGCTCCTCGGGAATGAAGTACCTCTTCGAGGGCAACACCGAGAAGCTGCCGCTGCTGCAAAACGTGCTCGAACAGTCCGGCCTCAGCGCCGACGAGGTCGCCTACATCGGCGACGACGTCACGGATCTGCCCCTGCTCAAGCGCGTCGGTCTGTCGGCCGCCCCGACCAACGCCCGGCCGGAAGTCCTCGACCGCGTCCACTTTAAGATCCCCGCCGCCGGCGGCTCAGGCGCCGTGCGCGAGGTGATCGAGCTGATCCTGGTCGCACAGCAAAAGTGGGACGCCATCATGGCCCACTACGACGTCTAAGACCACGATGGCCGCGTCCTCCCGCAAACGCTCGAAAGCGGCCCGCCCGAAGCCGGAGACGGAGCCCGCCCCCGACGCGGTCAAAGGAGCCGCTCGCCGGGAACCGTCGTCCGACGCCGCGCCCACCCGCTACGCCGTCGCCGCCGTCGTCTTCCTGCTCCTTTCCGTCGTCCTCTACTGGCCGGCGATGGACGGTCCGTTCGTCTTCGACGACTACGACATGATGGAGGGCGCGTCGGCGGTGCGCAACGGCAGTTGGTGGGCGATGCGCTCGTCCGGCCGACCGCTGCTGACCGCCACCTTCATCGCCAACCACCGACTGGCAGGCGGCTTCGAACCCTTCGGCTTTCATCTGGTGAACGCGCTGCTGCACGGGCTGAACGCGCTGCTGCTGTGCGGGTGGATGACGGCGCTCTTCCAACCCGGACGCTTCGGCCCGAAACTCGAATCGTTCCGTGCGCTGTTCATCTACGGACTGCCGCTGCTGTTTCTCGCATCGCCGATCCAAACCGAGTCGGTGGCGTACATATCGAGCCGATCGGAGGTCTTGGCGGCCACGTTCTACATCTCGGCGCTGTGGGCTTTCACGGCTTGGCGCGGAACGCACGGGGTACGCGCGGCGGTCGTGGTCGCCGTGATGATGGTCGGCGCGGTGGCGACCAAGCAAGACAAGTTGACGCTTCCGTTCGCGCTCTTTCTGCTCGACTACTTGGTGCTGTCGAAGGGCGACTGGCGAGAACTGAAGCAGAACCTGCCGACGTACCTCATGTTCGCGGTCGGCGTCGTGGCCGGCGTCTTCCTGGTCGTGCTGCCGGTGCTCTACTCGCCGTCGGCCGGATTCGGGCTCGACCAGAACGCCTACTGGCTGACGCAGTTGCACGTGCTGTGGCGCTACGTGGGGCAACTCATCGCACCGTTCGCGCTCAATCACGACCCGGACATCGCGGTCTCGCACTCGCTCGCGGACAACCTGTCGTGGCTGGGCCTGTTGGGGCTGATCGGCGTGGTCGCGCTGACGGTAAAGTTCGCGCGCAAGGCGCCGCTGCCTTGCTTCGCGGCGCTGTATTTTTTCCTCGTGCTGGCGCCGACTTCGGTGTTTCCGCTGCTTGATTTCGCCGCCGAGCGCAGGCTGTATCTGGCCTCGATCGGCTTCTTCCTGATTTTGCTGTGGGGCCTGACGCGCTTGTTTGAGAGTCGCTCGAACGGGCCCTGGATCGCGGTCGGCGTGCTGGCGCTGGTCTACTGCGGCGGAACGGTTGCGCGCGCGGGAGTCTGGTCGAACGAACTGCGGTTGTGGGAGGACGCGGCCCGGAAATCACCGGAGAAGGCGCGACCGCTGACCTGGCTCGGCCGCATCTACTACAACGGCGGACGGCTTCCCGAGGCCCAGCGGTATTGGACGCAGGCTCTCGAGCGCGTCGACCGCGGGACGAACGAGGAAGCCTACCTGCTGGCCAATCTCGGTCTGCTTGAAGCGAAGCAGAAACGCTGGGAGGGGGCGATCGACTACTACCAAAGGGCGATCGAGATTCACCGGAGCGAGGCGAATTTCTGGGCCCAACTCGCCGTCGCTCAGATGCGTCTGGGCCGCACGGAAGAGGGGTGGAATAGCTTCGAAGAAGGGGCCAGATACAGCATGTCCAGGGGCCCTCAGTTCCACCTGTTGCGCGGCCAGGAAAACTTCCAAGCCGGCCGCTATGACGCCGCCGTGTGGGACTTCCAGCAGGTCCTGCGCCAGAGCCCCGAGAACGAGGCCGCACGGAGAAATCTGGAGATCGCCCGCCGAGCTGCGGGCGGCGGCTAGGGCCCGCGGCGGTTTACCGGGGAACTATTCATACCCTAAGCTCGTACCAACATGCGGAGAACGACCCCGAGCATGCCCCGTCCGCGCAGCTTCCTACTCTGCCTTGCCCTGGCGACCCTGACCGTCGTCGGCGCGTCCGCCAAGGAACGCGTCATGGTCGGCGACGACATCTACGTCGGGCCCGACGAAGTCCTCGACGAAGTGGTCTGCATGATGTGCAACGTCACGATCGACGGCCGCGTCGGCGAAGCGGTGGCCATCATGGGCGGGATGATCATCAACGGCGAAGTCGAGCGCGACGCCGTCGCCATTATGGGCGGCATGGACGTCCGCGGAGGCAAGATCGGCGGCGACGTGGCCGCGATCATGGGCGGCGCCAACGTGCGCGACGGCGGATCGATCGGCGGCGACGCCGTGGCGGTGTTGGGCGGCATCGATCTGAAGGACGGGGCGACAGTCGGCGGCGACTCCGTATCCGTCTTGGGCGGAATCAGCAAACACGGCAGCGCCGTCGTCCTCGGGGACGAGGTCTCTCAGGGCGAAGAGTTCGGGCCGATCGCGTTGGCGGCGGCGCTCGGAATTGGGCTGCTGGTGCTGATCGCCGTGATCGCCTTTCTGCCGGTGGTGTCGGCGATCGTCCTGGCGGTCGCCGGAGAGCAGCGTATCGAGGTCGTGCGTCAGACGCTCAATCAGCGCTTCGGGATGTGCTTTCTGATCGGGCTAGGCGTTTCGATCGGGAGCTTTATTCTTTCGATTCTGTTGGGCATCGCGCTGTTCTGGCTGCCGGGCGCCAATACGATCATCACGATCGGCGGATTCGTGGTGGCGGCTGTCGGCTACACCGGCCTGAGCCTCTGGGTCGGGCGCGGCTTGATGCGCTCCGGCGGAGCGATGGGGGCGACGGTGCTGGGCGCCATCTTGATCACCTTCATTCAGGCGGTGCCGATTATCGGTTGGTTCTTGCTGTGGCCGTTCTTCGGGTGCCTGGCGACCGGGGCGGCGGTGGTGTCAGGGTTCGGAACGTCCGTCGACTGGCTGCTCTCGCGGGCCGAGGCGGAGCCGATCGCTCGCCCGACCTGAGGGAACATTTGCCCCACCGCGCTACCCTGAAAACAGACTTGTACTCAACCGCCCAAACAGCGGCAAAAAGTCCTAGTCCGCCAGTCCCAGCGAGGCCAAAAAATCGATGTCAGTACCATGACATTTTGAAATCCCGGCAAGCCGCCAAAAAATAGGCGACTTACGCCGATGAAAACGCTTACATAAATTGAAAATTCCGAAAACGTTAGTACTTTTGTTGATCCCAAAGGACTTACGGCAGAAAAAATGTCAAAACCTGTCAAAAACCTGACATATTCGCGCAAAACACTGACATCGCCCAACGAACAATCAATAACTTACAGCCGAAAAATGTCAGTCCCATGACATTTCCCAAATTAGTACCAACGGCGCCGCCCCAAAACCCCCGTCCCAGTACCCCATTCACGCCGGTAGGCTGAGCATCGGGCGCTTGCTTCGCAAGTCGCCCGATGCCCGCTCCATATACTGTCACGGCTCTGCCGGCTTTAGAAAACGAACTTCAGTCCGAGTTGGAGGTTTCTTGGGCGGCCGGCGCCGGTGATTCGACCGAAGTTGTTGTTGCCGACCTCGGAGTTAGGAAATCCGAAGTTCGGGGTGTTGGTGAAGTTGAACGCCTCGAAGCGGAACTGGAACATCTTCGACTCGGTGACCTTGAACGCTTTGTAGAGCGCGAAGTCCCAGTTGAACAGGCCCGGTCCCAAGAGGATGTTGCGGCCGGCGTTGCCGAACTCGAACTCGTTGTTCGGTACGAAGGCGTTCGTGTTGAACCAGCGTTGGGGGTCGCGCACGTCCGAAGACAGTTCCGGGTCTTCTCCGGCTACGACGTTCGGGCGATTCAACTGGCCGGTGTTGGCCGGGTTGCCGCGCACGCTGAGGCCGAAGGGACGGCCCGAAGCCAGCGAGTGGATTCCCGCGACCGACCAGCCGCCGGCGAAGAAGTCGACGACGCGGTTCATGTCGCGGCCGATCTTCTGACCGCGTCCGAACGGCAGTTGATAGACGTAGCTGGCCGTGACGCTGTGCTTGCGGTGCTGGTTGTCGAGGCTGCGCTCGGCGCGGCGGTCGAGCGGGTTCTGGATGCCGCTGTTGGGCGCGTTGCCCGAGCCTGAGAATCCGGATACGTCGCCGATCGTGCGCGAGAAGACGTAGGCGCCCAAGAAGGTGAAGCCGCTGGAGAAGCGCTTCTCAAACCGGGTCTGCATGGAGTGGAACAGCGAGTTGCCGTTGAATTCGTGGCGGCTCATCTGCGAGAGCGGTCCGACGACGATGTCCGTGCCCGGATAGATCGCCGAGGTGTAGCGGCGACGGCTGTTGATGTTGCCCGGGCCGGGGAGCGCGTAGTTGCCGTCCAGGCGGTTGACCAGGTGCTGGGCCTTGGTGCCGTAGTAGCCGATCTCCAAGACCGCGTCCTTGAAGACGGAGTGCTGGATGTTCACGTTCCACTGCTGCGAAAGCGGCCAGGAGGGAGCGAGCTCAAACGAGGAGAAGCGCAGCGCGACGGCGTTCTCGGGCGTTAGGATTCCCGCCGGGTTGCCGTCGGACAACTGGAGCGGAGTGATGGAGTCGGTCGAGATCTCGCTCTTGATATGGAACGGCGGGTTGCCTTGGAGAAACTGTCCGCCGCCGGTGCCTTCGTAGTTCGCGTAGAAGAGTCCGTAGCCGCCGCGTACGACCGTCTTCGAGGTCGCTTGGTAGGCGAATCCGAACCGAGGGGCCCAGTTGTTGGTGTCGTTGGCGATGGTCGATCGGTTGAAGCGGCCGTCGCCGGCGCTGCCGGCGAGCAGGAAGCGCGGGTTGGCGGGATCGGTGTCGATATCGAAGTTGCCGATCCCGTCGTCCTCCTCGACCCAGGGCGGGCTGTACTCGAAGCGTAGTCCTAGATTGATCGTCAGCTTGGAGGTCATCCGCCAATCGTCCTGGACGTAGAGGTGATGCCAGGGCGAGCGCAGATTCATGTAGACGGAGTTGGAGATGTTGCTGCGGAAGGCGTTGCCGAGCATGAAGTCGGCGACGGGGCGGCCGCCGCGATTGCCGCCGGGTTCGGATTGGCGGGTGAAGTTGCCGTTGAAGGTGAAGTTGCCCAGCTGCTGTTGCGGGTTGGTCAGATAGCTCTGCAAGAACTGCGACGAGAGTCCGAACTTCACCGTGTGCTTGCCTTTGGTGTAGCTGGTGTCGACCTTCAACTGGCGGCTTTGCGAGTCGATGATGTTGGGCGTGAAGTTGGAGAGACCGATGTTGCGGACGCCCGAGATGTTCATGAGCGCCATGCCGGGCAGCGCTTGGTCGACGCCGTTGATGCCGTAGGCGGCGTTGAGATTCTGCTCCTGGACGGCCGTCCGAATCGTGAAGATGCGGTTCCAGCCGAGCTTGGTCGTGGTGATGAGAGAGGGCGAGAAGATGTGGCTCCAGGAGAAGCCCATGTTGTCGCCGACGTGATCAAACTGGGTGCCGTCGCCGTCGAGCGTCGAGGGGAATCGCGGGCTGTTGCCGACGACCTCCTCTTGCTTGCTGTAGCGGAAGAAGACCGTGTCGTTTTGGTTGAAGACGTGATCGACGCGGACGTCCCAACGGTCTTGATCCTCGGGATCGGGGGCCGTCGTCAAGTAGTTCTGCGTCAGACCGGGACGGTTGGTGGCGGGGTAGAGTTCGCGCGCCTGCATGGCCACGCGGTCCAGCCGATTGGTCGGGATCACGTTGTTCGGGAACGGGTCTCTGCGGTTGGTGTCCGCGCTATAGGTCAGCGGATCGTGGATGATCTGCGAGACGCCGGAGAAGTCGCCGCTCAGTTGCGGCTGCGTCGGGATCGTCTCGTTGAAGGTGGAGGATTCGCGGATGCGCGTGCCTTCGTAGTCGCCGAAGATGAACGTCTTGTTCTTGATGATCGGGCCGCCGGCGGAGAAGCCGAACTGGTTGCGCTTGAAGGGCGCGCGAGGCTGGTCGGCGGGGTCGAAGAAGTTCTTGGCGTCGAGCTTCTCATTGCGCAGGAACTCAAACACCGTTCCGTGCAGTTCGTTGGAGCCGGACTTGATGGAGACGTTGACCGTTCCGCCGAGCGCGCGACCGGATTCGGCCGAGTAGGCGTTGGTCGAGATTTTGAACTCCTGGATGGCGTCGACCGAGGGCTTGATGACTTCGGCGCGACGGCCTTGGGCGGCGATTTGGAGGTTGTTGTTGTCGACGCCGTCGAGGGTGTAGTTGTTTTGGGTGGTGCGTTGGCCGCCGGAGCTGAAGCCGCCGAAGCGTCCGCCGATGGAGCGCACGGCGCCCGCGGAAAGCAGAGCGAGTTGGATGTAGTCGCGACCGTTGAGCGGCATGTCGACGATCTTTTGGTTGTTGATGACCTGGCCTTGGCTGGCTTGGGTGGTTTCCAGCAGAGGGGCGTCGGCGGTCACGTCGACGGTCTCGGTGATGGCGCCGACTTCGAGGGCGATGTTGAGCACGGCGGTCTGTTGCAGTTCCAAGACGATGCCCGATCGAACGGCGGTCTTGAATCCCTCGGAGGAGACCTCGACGCGGTATTCGCCGATGCGCAGGGGCACGGATTGGAAGAAGCCTTCGGCGTTGGACTGGCTCTCCTGCGTCTCGCCGGTGGCGGTTTGGAGGAAGCGGACGGTGGCGCCTGGGATCAACCCCCCGGAACTGTCGGTGACCGTTCCTTGGATGCGAGCGCTTTCAATTTGCGCCCAAGAAGAGACCGAAACTAAACCGATTAACAGCACGAGGCGTGCGCATAAACCCATAGCGAACCTCCTGAATCAACCCGAAACGATATCGCTACGGCTCGACTATAGGGCAATTGCGGCGGAATATCCAGATCGTTCCGTCAAAAGAGGCTTTGCTGTTTAGGCGCTTTGGAGCCGGGCGGCATGCGGCGCAGTTCGGGGGCCAGGCGATCGTAAAGGGCGCGGATGGTCGCGGGTGAGTGGCCGCCGTAGTGGTTGTTGACGTAGCCGAAGATTTCCACGCCGCGCTCGCGCAGTTGGCGGCAGATGGACTCCCAGAGATCGAGGTCTTCGCTGCGGTCGACGCGCTCGCGATCCCAGACCTGCGTGATGCGTTCCATGCCCTGGCGATCGCCGAGCCAACGCAGGTAGATGAAGTCGGCGGTGACGGGATCGAGGCGCTTCCAGACCTGGCGCGGCTCGTCCATGAAAGAGTGGTCGGTGAAGGCGAAGGCGACGCCGTGCTCGCGGAGCAGGTCCAGCAGCGGCGGACGGACCCACTCGCGGTTGCGGACTTCGACCGCGAAGCGGAGGTCGCGCGGGAGCTTTTTCAAGAAAGGCCGGAGGATGCGCAGAAAAGCTTCGGCGTCGGGCATCCATTCCCGGCGGAAGAAGGGAAATTGCAGTAGCAGCGGGCCGAGTTTTTCCTTGAGCCCGGTCATGGCGCCGAGAAATTCGCGCATCTCGGCGTCGCAACCTTCGAGGACGCGGTCGTGGGTGATGGTTTGCGGGACTTTGGCGGCGAAGCGGAAGCGCGGGGGCGTGCGCTTGTACCAGTTCTCGACCATGCGGGTGGTGGGGACGCGGTACCAAGTGACGTCGAGCTCGACGGTTTCGAACTCTTCGGCGTAGCTGGCGAGGAAGTCGGGCGGGCGGGTTCCGGGCGGGTAGAAGGAACCGACCCAGCCGTTGGCGGTGAAGGAGCAAGAGCCGAGTCGGATGGGGCTCAAGGCTGCATTTCTCACAGGGGCAAGCCATACACTGTAGCAACGGTCCAGCTAGGGCCCGCTGACGCAACGATGAAACCGAAACCCGAGCCTGTCGACGTCTCCCGCTTGCCTGAGATCGCCCAGGCGGTGATCGAGCGCGCGCGCTTCCCGATGCTGGCGACGGTCGACCCGGAAGGGCGTCCGCGGGTGCGGCCGGTGTCGCCGGTCTTGGTGGAGGGATTTCGGGTGTGGGTCGCCTCGTTTCGCAGTTCGCATAAGACGGCCGAGATTGCGGGGCAGTCGGCGGTCGAGCTGGCCTACATGGACGAGGGGCACGATCAGGTACGGATCGCGGGGCGCGCGGTGTTGGTCGACGACGAAGCGGAGCGGCAAAGGATTTGGGACGGCGCGCCGCTGCTGCGGAGCTTTTTGGGCAACGTGTGCAATCCGGAGTTCATGCTGTATCGGATTGAGCCGGAGCGGGTTTGGTTTATGCGCGAGTGGGCGCTTGAATATCACGACGTTCCGATGGAGAACGCGGGATAATCGTCGGCGATGAAGATCGCGGTGATCGGCGTCGGCGCCGTCGGCGGGTACTTTGGCGGACGGCTGGCGCTGGCGGGGCATGACGTTCGGTTCCTCGCGCGCGGGAAGACGCTGGAGGCGCTGCGGCGCCAAGGGCTGCGGGTGCGCAGCATCGAAGGGGATTTCGCGCTCGACTCGCCGCAGGTCTTTGCGGACCCGGGGCAGGTCGGTCCGGTCGACGTGGTGCTGTTGGCGGTGAAGGCGACGCAGGTGCGTCAGGCCGCGCCGGCGATTCCGCCGTTGATGGGGCCCGAGACGTCGGTGTTGCCGCTGCAGAACGGGCTGGAGACGCCGGCGATTTTGGGCGAGGTGTTGCCGAGCGAACGGATTTTGGGCGGGCTGTCGAAGGTCTTCGCATTGCAGACCGAGCCGGGAGTGATCGAGCACCGCGCGCTGCATCCCTCGATCGAACTGGGCGAGTGGGACCATCAGCCCTCGCCGCGGGTGGCCGCGATCCTGGAAGCGTTCAACGCGGCGGAGGGCATGACGACGATCAACCCGCCGAACATCGACGTGGCGCGCTGGGAGAAGGTGCTGTACGTGGAGCCGTTGGGTCTGGTCGGCGCGGCGGTGCGCGAACCGATCGGCGTGGTGCGCACCGTGCCCGAATCGCGCGAGCTGCTGCATGAAGCGATGCGCGAGGTGGTGGCGCTGGGGCGCGCTCGCGGAGTTCCGCTGGCGGCCGATTTGGCCGAGCAGGCGGCGCAGCGCATCGATCAGCTGAACCCGGAACAGACGGCCTCGATGCACCGCGACTTGGTGGAGGGGCGGCCGTCGGAGCTGGAGGCGCAGACCGCGCCGCTGGTTCGCTATGCGGCGGAGTCGGGCGTCGATCTGCCGGTGCATCGCTCGCTCTATCGGGCGCTGCTGCCGGGCGATCTGCGGGCGCACGGGGCGCTGCCGACGGTGCGATAAGCGGCGTCCGCTTTGCTATGCTCGCAGGCTATGAGAGCCTCGTTCGCCTGCCTTTTGTTGCTGGGAATCTCCGCCTGCGGATCGCCGGAGCCGACGGCCCAAGCCGAGCCCGCTCCGAGCGCGCCGAGCGTCGCCTTTGAGCGGCACGACGACACGATCGAGGTCACGGTCGACGGCAAGCCGCTGACGACGTTCTACTTCGGCGCCGAGGAGCCGAAGCCGTATCTGCATCCGATCCGGGCGGCGGACGGGACGATCGTTTCGCGGGCGTATCCGATGAGCGAGGACGTGGAGGGCGAGGCGCACGACCACCCGCACCACCGCGGCATGTGGTTTACGCACGGCGACGTGAACGGCTACGACTACTGGGCCAACGAGCTGAGCTATACCGAGCGGACGCACAAGGGCAAAGTCGTGCTGAAAGGTATCCACGAGAGCGACGAATCGTTTATTCGGGCGGACTTTGACTGGCTCTCGCCGGACGGCGACGTGGTGCTAACGGAAGACCGCACGATGCACTTCGCCGTAGCGGGCGACAACGTCGTGATGGACTTCGACGTGACGTTGGAGGCGGCCGTGAAGCCGGTGAAGTTCGGCGATACGAAGGAAGGATTTTTCGCGATCCGCCTGGCCCATACGATGCGCGAGAAGTTGCCGGACAAGTCGCCGGGAACGGGCGTGATCGAGAACGCGTCGGGGGCGAAGGGCGCGAAGAATACGTGGGGCAAGCCGTCTCCGTGGGTCGATTACTCGGGTCCGGTCGGCGGGAAGACGTACGGGGTCGCGATCTTTGATCATCCGGAGAATCCAAAACATCCGACCTACTGGCACGTGCGGGACTACGGACTGTTCGCGGCGAACGCGTTTGGCGAGCACGACTTCTTCGCCGACGAGAGCCGGGACGGTTCGATGACGATCGAGCCGGGCGAGTCGCTGCGGTTCCGGTATCGCGTGGTGATCCATCCGGGCGACGCAGCGGCGGCGGACGTCGCCGGACTGTACGGCGCCTGGCAGTAGGTCACTTCCGCCCTTCGAAGACCAGAGCCGCGGAGTTGATGCAGTAGCGCAGGTAGGTCGGCGGCGGACCGTCTTTGAAGACGTGGCCGAGGCGTCCGCCGCAGCGCGTGCAGAGGACGGCGCGGCGGTTGAGGCCCCAACTGCGATCCCAGTCGGTGTAGACGTTGCGCGGGTCGATCGGGCGCCGGAAGCTGGGCCAGCCGGTTTCAGAGTCGTACTTGGCTTCCGAGTCGAAGACGACGGTCGCGCAGCCGGCGCAGCGGTAGAGGCCCGGCTGGTAGAAGTCGTCGAGCTTGCCGGTGTAGGCGGGCTCGGTAGCGCCTTCGCGCAGGACGGAGTACTGCTTGGGCGTCAGGCGTTCGCGCCATCCGCTCTCGTTGGCTTCGATCCGGGGAATGAGGACGGGTTGTAGTTGGCCGGGCTTGCGTTGGAATCGGACGATTTCGACCGGCGGGCCGTTCCAGAAGCGGGCGGGTTCGGCGGGCTCGGGATCGACGGGGATCGCGCAGCCGATCGCGGCGGACGCCAAGGCTAGAGCGGTTCGCCGATCCATGCGGCCTCATTGTGGCAGCCGGGGAGGCCGATGCGTTTGTTACAAAGGCATATCGGGGCCGCGAAAGAGGAGACGTCCAACTGAACGCCGCAAATCGTCGTGAAATCATCCAACCGAAGCTCCGCCTTGTGGACCGAATCGTCCACGCCCATCACCGCAGCGGCTGGGCCTACGCGCTCGATTCGCTGGCGCCGTTGTTGAGCGCTGACGGGTCCGGCGTGCTGTTCGACTCGTCGGTCGAGCAGAGTTTTTGGAAGAGGCTCGAAGAACAGCGCCGCAGCGGAAGACTGCCGTACTTGAAGCCTTGGGTCGGCATCGTGCACAACCCGCCCAACATTCCGAGTTGGCATGAACGGGGCAAGTCGACGAGCTACATTTTTCGGCTGGCGACTTGGCGTCGGAGCCTGGAGCACTGTCGCGGCCTGTTTGCCCTGTCAGAGGATTCGGCGCGGTGGCTGCGGGCGCGCGTCGACTTTCCGGTGAGCGTGTTGCGTCATCCGACCGGCCCGCCGTTCGAGCGCTGGAGTCCGCGCAAGTTTCGGGCGAACCGCGACAAGCGTCTGCTCCAGGTGGGCTGGTGGTTGCGGAAGCTTTCGAGCATCCACTTTGTGCGGCCGAAGCGTCTGGGCAAGACGATGATCCGTCCCGGCGACGAGGCCGAGCTGACGCAGCGGCTGCACGACTACGCCGAGCGCGAGCGGGCGCGTACCGGGGCGCCGCCGATCGGCCGGTGGGACGCCGAACCGATCTCGCCGGTCTCCGACCGTCGGTACGACGCGCTGCTGGCTCGGAACGTGGTGTTCTTGGATCTGCTGGGCAGCGTCGCCAACAACACGGTGATCGAGTGCATCGTGCGGCGAACGCCGGTGCTGGTCAATCCGTTGCCGGCGGTGGTCGAGTATCTGGGGGAGGACTACCCGCTGTACTTTCGTGACCTGGGGGAGGCGGCGGAGAAGGCTGACGATTTCGGGCTACTGGAGCGGGCGCACGAGTATCTGAAGGGGATTCCGGAGGAGCGCTTTAGCGGGGAGACGTTTCGTCGGACGGTGGCGGAGTCGGAGGTTTATCGGGGGCTTGGGCGGGCTAGGCGGCGAAGTTGACGGTTCGGAAGCGGTGCTCGTATCGTCCCCGCCGAGCCGTGACGACAGAGACGTCGTTGGTTGGAGAAGAGCGAACTCGGCATGCCGAGTCCCTACGTCGCAGATCGCGCTGGGGCGGGACGAGGGGGGCTCTTGACGGTCTAGAAGAGCAGGTGGAGTTTGAGGGCCGCCATTCTAGGCGGGGCTAGGGCGGTGCCGGAGAAGGCGCCGGAAAAGTTGACGACGTTGAGCCGGTCGCCGACGTTGACCATGTCGAACTGGAGCCGTAGCTCTTGGTGGTCGCGCTTCCAGACGACGCCGCCGACCGAAAAATCCAACTGGAAGGACTGACGGACGCGGCCGCGCGCGAAGTTGATGCGGTTGAGGATGTCGGGCGAGATCGGGTCGCCTTCCGCTTCCTCGTCGTCATCGTCGTCGAACGCGAAATCGTCCGGGCCGTCCTCGTCATCATCATCGTCGTCATCTTCGGCTTCAAACGGGAGGCCGCTGCCGTAACGTGCGCGGACGCCGAAGAAGAGGCGGGGGTGCGGTTCCCAACGCAAGCGCGCGGACGCCGTATTGCGTTGGTCCTGGGTGACGGCGAAGCGTTCTCGGACGTCGCGGAGTTCTTCCGCCTCGCCGCCCTCGACGAACAGGCCGCCCGTCACGGGAGAGTCGGCGACGCCGTGCATATTGGAGTAGCTGATCGCGCCGGTGAGGCCGTGCCAACGCAGGATCTCGAGTCGCGCTTCCGTCCCTTGGATACGTGCCTGGGCGAAGCTGATCGGGAAACCGATCCCGGTGTTCAAAAAGACGTCGTCGTCGAAGTAGTTCTGGAAGTCGCGGCGGTAGTGACTCAGGTCCAAGCGAAAGCGGCCGGCGAAGGCTTTGCGGATTCCGACTTCGTAGAAATCGGCTCGGCTCGGCGGAACGGGCTCGACGCCGTCGACTAGATCGAGACCCAACAGATCGGCGGAGCTGCTCAGCAGCAGATTCTCCAGCGGCGGCGTCTGAAACACGCGGTCGTAGGAGGCGCGCAACTGGAGGTCGACCTTGGGCAGGTAGTAGGACGCGGCCGCGCGGGGACTCCAGGCGTTGTCTTCGATGAACAGGCTGTAGCGATCGAAGCGGAGGCCGGCGTTCAGCGCCAAGCCCTTCCAGCGGAACGAGTCTTGCACGAAGAAAGAGGACTCGTGCGAGCGCTCTTGGTGGTTGAAGCGGAAGGGGTCCTCAAACGGCTCGTCGGCTTCGATGAAGGAGAATCGCTCGCGCAGATCGGCCGTGCGGTAGTCGCCGCCGGCCTTCCAGACGTGACGCTCGCCGGCTCGGGTCAGGGTGGACGAGACGACGCCCTCGTCGATCCCGCGATCCTGGTCGACGATCAGCGGCGTGGAGAGTCGGTTGCTCCACAGACGAGCGTCGACGCGCCGGAACATGCCGCGCGTCGAGACGACCCAACGTGATTCGACCGTGCGCTGCCAATGGACCTGTCCGGCGGACTCGGCCGCGCGCCGGTCCTGGCGCTGTCCGGCGGCTTGCTGGGTGAGGTCGTTGGGGACGAGGAAGCCGATGCGGCTGCGTCGCGCGAAGACGGTTAGCCGGTCGCGCGACGTGGCGTCGAAGTCGAAGCGGCCGTGGGCGCCGACGTTGCTCGCCTTGTTGGTGAAATTCTCAAGCGAAGGCGGGTCGAGATAGCGCTCGGTGTGTCCGGCGCGCAACCCGGCGCTGAAGCTGAAGCGCTCTCCCTGGTAGTGGTCGGTCATTGCGCCCGAGAGCGTGCGGAAGGATCCGACTTGATAGGTCGCCTCCGGGTGGTGGCCGCGGTCGCTCGAGCGTCGCGGGAAGAGTTCGACGACGCCGCCGAGCCGGCGCCCATACTCGGCGGGAATGCCGGCGGTCCAGACGTGGATGGCTTCCATCTCGTCGACGTCAAAGCCGGGAACGAAGCCGATGGAGCGGTTGTCGTAGACGGGAACGCCGTCGACCACGTACTGCGTGTCGTACTCCGAACCGCGCGGATGGAGCACGGCGTTGGCCTCGAGCAGCCAGCCGGGCAGGTCGGTGACCTGGTCGATGACGGAGCGGCCGGTGGTGGTGAAGGGCGCGCGATCGAGCGTTTCGCGATCGACCCGCATGAGCACGGTCGGGTCGGCCCGGTCGATCATGTCCGGCGCTTGAGCTTCGACGGTGATCGACTTTCGCTCGGACTCGATTTCAAGTTCGACGGCGAGCGCCATCGGGATGGCGGAATCGAGCCGAATCTCGCGCAAGGCGGTCGAGAAACCGGGGGCCTCGACGATGATCCAAAACTCGCCGACGGGCAGTCGTCGCAGTCGTAGTCGGCCTTCGAGGTCGGTCTTCCCCTCGGTCCGGAAGGCCGCGCTCAGGCTCTCGACGTCGACCTTCGCAACAACGGGGGCGCCGGAAGGATCGAGCACTTGGAGGCGCACTTCGCCTTCGAAATCGGCGCCGAGCGCCGCGCCGACGGCCAGTACTGCGATCATCCACCGCCGCATCACACCTGAGCCTACCAGCCTCTCTCCTTGCCGTTTGCGAAGCCCGTGGGGTAGCATCACGGGACTCTTATGGCGGATCCGACCGGCTTCAATCCCTACGCGCGTACGAAAGAACATATCGTCGACCCGCCAAAAACTTTTGGCGCTATTTTCAAGCTGATCGGCCCCGGATTGATCCTGGCCAGCTCGATTGTGGGCTCGGGCGAGTTGATCGCCACGACGGTTTTGGGCGCGGAACTGGGCTATACGCTGCTGTGGCTGATCCTGGTCAGTTGCGTCATCAAAGTGGTCGTACAGAACGAGCTCGGCCGCTACGCAATCGGCACGGGGCAGACGACGCTGGAAGCCTTTGACACGGTGCCGGGGCCGCGCTGGCGCGTCTCATGGGTGGTGTGGTGTTGGTTCCTCATGGTCATGTTCACGCTGATGCAGATCGGGGGGATGCTGGGCGGAATCTCCGAGGTGCTCAACCGCTACCTGAGCTTCTCGGCCGATGAGGGGACGTCGATCACGATCTGGGTCTGGATCGTCAACTTCATCACGGTGGGGCTGCTGATCCGCGGTCGCTACAACCTCGTCGAGAAGGTCTCGATGGGCCTGGTGGTCAGCTTTACGTTGCTGACCGTGAGTTGCGCCTTCCTGCTGCTCAAGCTGCCGCAGTACTTCTCATGGGAGGCGGTCTTGAGCGGGCTGACGTTCCAGCCGCCCGAAGGCGGGTTGGCGACGGCGGTGGCGGCGTTCGGCATCACGGGCGTGGGCGCGACGGAGCTGGTGATGTATCCGTACTGGTGCATCGAGAAGGGCTATGCGCGCAACGCCGGGCCGCGCGACGATTCGCCGGAGTGGATCGCGCGCGCCTTCGGTTGGATCAAGGTGATGGGCGTGGACGTGCTGAATTCGATGGTGATCTATACCTTCGCCACAATCGCGTTCTACATCCTCGGAGCGGGCGTGCTGAACGGAATGGGACTGGTGCCGCAGGGCTCGGAGATGGTCGCGACGCTCTCGAACCTCTATACCGAGACGCTCGGGCCTTGGTCGCTGCCGCTGTTCCTGGTGGGCGCGGTGGCGGTTCTGTACTCGACGGTGTTCGCCTCGACGGCGGCGCATACGCGGGTGTTCGCCGACTTCACGGGCATGCTGGGATTCTACGATCGGACGCAGTTCCCGCTGCGGCTGAAGGCGATCCGAATCTTTACGGTGCTGTTGCTGTTTGTGCCGTCGATGTACTTTATGTTCGTCAAGGAGCCGGTGCTGATGGTGAAGATCGGCGGTATTGCGCAGGCGTGCATGCTGCCGATCGTCGGCGCGGTAACGATCTACTTGCGCTATAAGCAGCTGCCGAAGTCGATCGCGCCGAAGGGTTGGATCACGCTGGCGCTGTGGATCTCGGCGGCGTTGATGGCGGTGATGATGGGCTACTCGGTGATCGAAAGGCTGTTCGGATAGCCACGAGAGGGATTCGCGCGTACTCTGGGGTTGGTGTCTCGGCGCTTGCGACCTCGGCTCGGCTGCGATCGATCGTCATTTGCCTCGGGCTTCCACTTGCGCGACACTCTGAGATCGCGGCCGAAACTCGCTAAAGAATTTCGGTCGGAAACCCGGAGGTCTTTCCCGTGAAAATCAAACTTCTTGCCCTTGCGCTCTTCTGTCTTCCTCTCGCCGCCCAGCCCAACACGCTGACTTCCGAAGAGATCGCCGACGGTTGGCTGTTGCTCTGGGACGGGCGTACCGAGTTCGGTTGGGAATGGCACGGCGACGCTGTCTGGTCCTTTCGCGACGGGGTGATCAAAGCCGCCTCGGGCGAGAACGGCTGGCTGGGCACGACGACGACGTTCGGCGACTTCCACCTCCAACTCGAGTTCAAGACCGCGGCCGACGGCAACTCCGGCGTCTTCCTGCGCTCCGCCCGCGAAGGCGAACCGCATCGCACCGGCTATGAGCTCCAGATCTACGACGACCAACCGCAGGGATTCAACACCGGCAGCCTCGTCTTCTACGACAAGGCCGAGCCCGCCAAGCTGATTCCCGACGAGTGGAACCGCTACGACGTCTTCGCCCAGGGATCGCACTTCCAAGTGATCTTGAACGGACGGCTCATCTACGACGGCCACAACGCGACGCACACGGCCGGCGTCATCGGTCTGCAATACAACGAAGACAAGCCCATCGAATTCCGCAGCATCAAGATCCGCCCGCTCGGCCTCGATCCGATCTTCAACGGACGCGACAGGGAGGGCTGGCGGCGCGTCGGGCGCCCGAATCGGCCGGGCAACGACGAGTGGACGGTCGAGGACGGCGTGCTGCACGTGGAAGGCGGACCGGGCCAGCTCGAAACGGTCGAGACGTACAAGAATCTGGCGCTGCAACTCGACGTGCTGGTCAACGCTTCTTCGCCCGACAAGCACCCGAATTCGGGGATCTATTTCCGCGGCTATCCCGGCCAGCCGTGGAGCGGGTACGAGGCCCAGATTCGCAACGAGTTCTCTGACGGCGACATCACGCGGCCGGTGGATATCGGCACCGGCGGACTGTATCTGTGGCAGCCGACGCGCGGCGTCGTTTCGCGGGACAACGAGTGGTTCACCTACACGATCCTGGCCTATGACCGGCACATTTCGTTGTTTGTGAACGGCATCCAGACGGCGAACTACGAAGAGGTGAAGCCGGAAGGAGCGAATGCGCGAAAACAGGCCAACTTGCGCAAGGGCACGATCAGTCTTCAGGCGCATGATCCGACGACGAATCTCGACTTCCGCAACATCCGGGCGGCGGAAATCCCCGAGCGGCCGATGCGCTTGCAGTGACGGCTATCCCTCGGAAACGCCGGCGGAGTTGAAGGTGGCCATCTCGGAATAGATCGCCCAGGCTTGGTCGACTAGTCCCATCGCGGCGACCGCGCCGGAGCCTTCGCCAAGGCGCATCTCAAGATCCAACAACGGCCGCGCTTGGAGGGACTCCAGCATGAGTCTGTGCCCTTGCTCGGCGGAGCGGTGCCCCCACTCCAGGTAGGGCCGAGCCTCCGGCGCGAGGCGCACGGCGAGCAGGGCCGCGGCCGTTGCGATAAAGCCGTCGACCAGAGCAGGTACGCGCCGCGAGGCGGCTCCGAGATAGAGGCCCGCCAGGGCGGCGATCTCGAAACCGCCGACCTGCGTCAGTACTTCCAAAAGCGGAGCGTCCGCGTCGATCCGGGCCAGGCCGCGAGCGACCACAGCCGCCTTGCGCTCGACGCCCGCGCCGTCGACGCCGGTCCCGCGTCCGACGATTTGCTCGGGCTCGCAAGCGAGTAGAGCCGCGCCGATCGCGGCGGCGGAGGTGGTGTTCGCGATGCCCATCTCGCCGCCCGCGAGCAGCGTCACGCCGTCGGCGGCGGCCTCCAGCGCGCACGAGATTCCTACGCCCAGCGCCTGCTCAGCCTGTTCTCTGGTCATCGCCGGGCGCTCAGCCAAGTTCGCCGTCCCGGGCGCCACCTTGCGATCGACCACCCCTGAGGCCTGGTCGAACTCGGCGTTGACGCCGACGTCGACCACGATCGCCTCTGCTCGCACCTGTCTCGCCAGCACGTTGACCGCCGCTCCGCCTCGTGCGAAGTTGAGCGCCATCTGCGGCGTGACCTCGGCCGGAAAGGCGCTCACGCCTTCATCGGCGACGCCGTGATCGGCGCAGAAGACGTAGACGCGCTTGCGGGGCTTGGCGGGCGCCTGCTCGCCCCGGGCCAGGCAGTACCAGAGCGCAATCTGCTCCAACCGCCCCAGACTCCCGAGTGGCTTGGTGAGCGAGTCCAACCGCCCTTGGACCGCCGCCTCCAACTCAGCGTCCGCTGCAGTCGGAATCGATTTCAGAGTTTCGGATAGATTCATCTGATTTCCAAACGGAGGCAGTCGCCGCAGGTCTGGGTAAATGCGAGCGGCTCGTCCCCCATGACCCACGAGCGCAGGACGCCGTTCACGCCGAGGTGGGCCGCCAAGAGCGTGGTCTGCGAGCCGGCGGCCAGTTCGTCCCAGCCCGAGCGCAGACGCGCGAAAAATTCGTCCGCGGGCTCGCCGCCAGGAGGCGTGACGCCCCACCAATCCTCGATCTTGCGGGCGGCCTGGTCGGGCCAGCGGCGCTCGATCTCGTCCCACGAGAGCCCGTCCCAATCGCCGTAACCGATCTCGTCAAAGCGGGCGTCGGCTTCGGGCTCGACGTCCAGCGCTCGGCCCACAATTGCGGCCGTCTCAACGGCCCGGTCGAGCGAACTCGACACGATGCGCTCGATCCCGGCGCCTTTCAGCCGGACCGCCAGCTCCTCGGATTGGCGTCGCCCGGTCTCGCTCAGAGGCGGGTTCGCGCGGCCGAGGAAGAGCCGCTTGCCCTCGCTCTCGCCGTGCCGTGCGAGGTAGACGATCATCGCGCGAACCATCCCGCGTAGACCAGCAGAACCGTCGTCTCGCAGACGACGGCGGCCGCGCCGAGACAGTCGCCGGTGACGCCGCCGAGCTTCGACCGAAAGTAGGCGTGCGCCGTCAGTGAAGCGGTCAACACGCCGAGGGCCGCGGAAAGCAGTCCGACCGAAAAGAGGGGCGCCAAGACGAGAGCCGCCGCGGCGCCGGCCGCGACGAACTGGCGTCCGCCGACGACGCGCGCGAACGCTCCGCCCGAGCCTTCGCCCACCGGCTCTCCGGCCGCCGCGAGCCCGACGATCGCCCACTTCGAAAGCACTTGCGCCGCCAGCAGGGGCCCGCCGCCCGCGATCGCCAAGGCCTGCCAGCGCAGGCCGTAGGCGAGCACCAGGGCAGCGGCGCCGTACGTCCCGATGCGGCTGTCCTTCATCACGCGCAGCCGGTCGGAGACGGTCCACTGGCTGCCGAAAGCGTCGGCCGCATCGGCCAGCCCGTCCTCATGGAGCGCGCCGGTGGCGACGGTCAGGAAGACCAACGTGAGCCCGGCCGCGAGCGAGGCGGGCAAGACGGCCTCCGCCGCCCGAAACAAGCCCCAGCCGAGCAAGCCGAGCACGGCGCCGACCAGCGGATAGAAGCCGCTTGAGGCGGCCAGCGTCCGCTCGTCGGGGGCCTCGGCCAGCGGCGGAGTGGGCACGCGGGTCAGCATCTGCACGGCTGTGATTGCCGCCGCGATCATGCCGGCGCTCCTTTGAGCCGTTGCGGAATCCCGAAATCGACCCGCCACACCTCGTCGGCCGCCGCGGCCACCCGTTGGTTGAGCCGTCCCGCCTCGTCGCGAAATCGGCGGGCGAGCGCGTTCTCGGGCACGATTCCCTGCCCGACTTCGTTCGAGACCAGGATCAGCGGCCCGCCCTCCCAGCGCTCGAGCAGCGCGACGAAGGTCGCGACCTCTTGCTCTACGTCCCGCTCGGCCAGCAGCAGATTGCTCAGCCACAGCGTGAGGCAATCGACGAGCACGGACTCTCGGCTCGAAGCCTCGCGTTCGAGGGCGGCGGCCAGTTCAAGCGGCTCTTCGACCGTCCGCCAACTGTCGTCGCGGTCGGCTTGATGGCGGGAGATGCGTTCGCGCATCTCGTCGTCGAGCGCCTCGGCGGTGGCGAGGAATACGCGCTGCTTGGAACGCTCTTCGGCCAGGCTCTGCGCGAAGGAACTCTTGCCGCTGCGCGCGCCGCCGGCAACGAGAACTACATCCACACGCTGGCCCTCCTCGACCGCAGCAGCCAGATGAAGAACGGGCCGCCTAGGGTTGCGGTGATCACGCCGACGGGGATCTCCGCGGGCGCCAGGAGGGTTCGCGCGGCGGTATCGCAGAGCGCCAAGAAACCGGCGCCGACGAGGAACGAGACCGGGGCCAGTACGCGGTGGTCGGCGCCGACGGCCAAGCGCATCCCGTGCGGCACCAGCAGTCCGATGAAGCCGATCGGACCGGTCATCGAGGTCACGACCGCAGTCAACAGCGACCCCAACAGGAAGGCGAACTTCATCAGCACGCCTAAGTTGACGCCCCGCGTCAGCGCCCACTCTTCGCCGACGGCGAGCAGGTTCAACTCGTTCGCCTTCCACATCGTGAGCACGAAGCTCAGGCCGACCGCCGCGCCGAGTAGGACAAGCGTCAACGGCGCCGGCGAATCGATCCCGCCCATCAGCCAGCGCACGATCGCGAACGACTGCGTGAGCCCCGCCGAGTAGTGCAGGAAGAGAATGACGGCCATGCAGATGCTGTTGATGGTGACGCCGGTCAGCAGCAGCGTGAACGACGACATCCGACGGCCTTCGGTCGCCACGCCGACGACGACCCACATCGTCGTCAGCGCGCCGATCAACGCGCAGAGCCAGAGCGCGGGCACGCCGCCGATGGTGCGCAGCCCGAAGCAGATCGCGACCACGGCCCCGAGGGCGGCGCCGTTCGAGACGCCCAGAGTGAAGGGGGTCGCGAGGGCGTCACGGAGAAGGGCCTGGAAGATGACGCCCGCGAGAGCGAGGGCGCCGCCGGCCAGCGCCGCCAGCAACACGCGCGGAAGCCGCACGCCGAAGAGAATCTCGTAGTCGGGACTCTCGCCCGCCAGCGCACGCGCCAACGTCGCGTCGCTCGAACCGATCAACGGGGTCACCGCTAGGACCACGCACAAGAACAGCGCTGCCGCGCCGATCGCTCCCGCAAACTGGCCGCGCGAGAGGCTCATCCGAAACTCATCGAAGGCCGTCCGCACTCGCCGGTGGTCACGCGCACCGTCGCGTGGAAGACGTCGGCGACCAGACGCTCGGTGACGACGGCGTCAGCCGGTCCGTCGGCCGCGAGGCTTCCACCGGCCAGTACCAGCACGCGATCGGAGTAGGCGGCGGCGAGGTTGAGGTCGTGGGTGACGGCGACGACGGTCTTTCCTTGGCGCGCAAGGTCGCGCAGCAGCCGGTAGAGAGAGAGTTGATGCTCCAGATCGAGATAGGTCGTGGGCTCGTCGAGCAGCAACGCGTCGGGCTCTTGGGCCAGGGCGGAAGCGAGGATCACCCGCTGCTTCTCTCCGCCGCTCAGCGCTCGGAAAGGCCGCCCGGCAAACGGCAAGGAGTCGGTCATCTCCATGGCCCGTCGCACGGCGGCGCGATCCTCTTCGGTCTCAAAGAGCCCGTCGCAGTAGGGAGTCCTTCCCATGAAGACGACCTGCTCGGCGGTGAACGGGAACTCCAGCCGCAGACTCTGCGGAACGAACGCCGCACGCCTGGCCAGCAGGCGCTTGTTCCAAGCCGAGACTTCGACGCCTTCGAGTCGGCAGGCCCCGGAGTAGCCGTCGCGTACGCCCGCCAGCACGCCCATCAGCGTCGACTTGCCCGCGCCGTTGGGGCCCACGATCGCCGCGAGTTCGCCCGACCGCAGGTCGATCGTCAGATCGTGCAGCGCCTCGCGATCTCCGTAGGCGTAACCCAGACCCTGCGCCGAATAGAGGGCGCTCACGGGGTCGCCTCGGGATGAATCATGCGGAAGAACAGCTCGGCGGTCTGGCCGATGCGCGGTCCGGGCACGACGAAGAGGTCGTCGTCGACGGCGTAGACGCGTCCGGAGCGGACGGCGGGCATGTCAGGAAAGCCGTTCTCCCAGAGCTTCACTACCGAGCGCTTGTGCTCGTCGGAGGCGTCGACGTTGCCGGACATGTCGCCCATGTCGACGACCACCTCGGCGCCGCCGGCCAGCAGAGCCTCGCGGGAGACGCGGGGATAGAAGGCGACCGTGTCGGCCAGCGCGTTGATGCCGCCGGCGGCCTCGATCAGCTCGTTCAGGAATGATCCGCGGCCGACGCAGACGAGGTTGCTCAGCGTATCCGGCGTCCGGCCGATGACGAAGATCGTCTTGCGCTTCTTGAGGCCGGCGGACATCTTGCGCACCGCCTCCAGCGCGGAATCGATCTCCGCAACGCGCCGCTCAGCCTTCGGATCGACGCCCGTCCGCGCGGCGATCGCCCGTAGCGAGCGATAGATGCCCGCCACGTCGTTGTGCTGCACGGCCAGGACCGGCACGCCGACCCGTTCCAGTTTCTCAATCAGGGCGCCGTGTTCTTCGAGCACGACGGCCAAGTCCGGGCGCATGGCGACGATCGTCTCCATACTGGGATTGAGGTAGGAGCCGATCTTGGCCTTCTGCTCGACCTCGGGCGGAAAGTCGCAGTACTGGGTCACGCCGACGACCCGGTCGCCGAGCCCGAGCGAGTAGAGCATCTCGGTGATCGACGGCGCGGCGGAGACGATCCGCTGCGGCGTCTGCGCGGAAGCGGCAGCGGCGAACAGCAAACATAGGGCGATTCTTCGCGTCACGGCAAATACAACTCCTCGAACGTCTCTTGGTCGACGTAGCGCTCGAACCAGTCGGCGAGCTTGTCGTAATCGGCTTCCTTGTCGATCGGCCCGGCGTCGGGTACGCGCTTGGCGCGCCAACGCGCGACGTCGCCTAAAAGAGAGTTCAATATCCTTTTATCCTCAAAAGCTCCATGCAGGTAGGTGCCTAGGATTCCGCGCTGGAAGAATCCTTCGGGCCGATCGTCGACGAGCGAGAAGGGCGCATCGGTCATCTCAGGAGAGGACTGGCCCATGTGAATCTCATAGGCCTCGAACGTCCGATCGTCGCCGGGCAGCCGCGCCTGGACCTGGCGGGTCGTCTTCTTCTCGAGCAGAGTGGTCTGGTGCGGGAGTATCCCCAGCCCGGCCAGTCGTCCGCGCGTGGATTCGACCTGGGCCGGGTCTGAGACGAACCTACCCAGCATCTGGAAGCCGCCGCAGACGCCCCAGATCGCCGTCCCTTCCTTGCGCATGTCCAAGATCCAGCGGTCGAGCCCGATACGCTTCAGCCAAAACAGGTCTTCGAGCGTATTCTTGCTGCCGGGCAGGATGATCAGGTCCGGCACGTCCGGCGTCGCTTCCGTGATGTACTCGGCCGAGGGCATCAGCCGGAAATCCGTCGTGTTCGAGATGTGCGGCAGCCGCACGACGACGATCCGCAACTCGTCGGAACGTCGCGCAGCCGGCACGCGCTCGTCCAGCCCGACCGAGTCCTCGGCATCCAAGTGGATCCCCGGCTCGTAGGGAAAGACGCCGATGCACGGCCGCTTCGCCCGATCTTCCAGCAGTTCGCGCCCTTCTCCGAAGTAGGCCAGATCGCCTCGAAACCGATTGACCGCCACGGCCCGCACGAGCTCCCGGCGCGGTTCTTCGGTGAGCATCAACGCCCCGACGACCGACGCGAAGACTCCGCCGCGTTCGATATCGGCGACCAGCAAGGCGGGCACGCCCAGCCGATGCGCCAAGGGCAGGTTGGCGAGATCGCGATTGGCCAAGTTCAGCTCGGCGATGCCGCCCGAGCCTTCCATGACGATGAACTCGTACTGTTGGCTCAGCCGTTCAAAGGCCGCTTCAATCTGGGGCAGCAGGCGTCCGGGTTCAGGCTGTTGCGCGGGATTCGCGACGTCGCGTCGTACGCGTCCGTTGACGATGACCTGGCAGCTCTCGGGCCCGCTCGGCTTGAGGAGGACCGGGTTCATGTCGGTCGTCGGTTCGACGCCGCAGGCCTCGGCCTGGGCGGCTTGCGACCGTCCGATCTCCCCGCCGTCGGCGCAGACGAACGAGTTGAGGGACATGTTCTGTCCTTTGAACGGGGCGACGTTGAACCCGCGCCGCTTCAACGACCGGCAGATCGCCGTCGTCATCCAGCTCTTGCCGACGTGCGAGGCCGTACCGACGACCATCAACGCGCGACCGCGCCGAGGCAACTCGGTTTCTTCTCGCCCGAACAGCGAACCCAGGACGGACTTTTTTGGCATCTAGACCGGGGCGACAGGCGCGACCGCCCGGAAGGAATCGCCCCTGCCCAAGGGGGCCGCTCGCCCGGTCCGCGGACGCCGATCGCGCTTACTCCACGAAGCTCGAAACTCGGCTCAACGCTTCAGCTCGGTTTCCTGACTTACGACCGACGAGCTAGCTCGAAGGCCGATCACAGCGGCGGGTCCGCGCGGGATTTTCACCCGCTTCCCCAAGTCCGAAACGTAAGGGTGACGATAGCAGATTGGGGGGCTACTTGCTAAGGCGGGGCCTTAAGCGGAGCCCTGGTCGCCTTGCCGTACCGTTCGACTCAGGCATGCCGGACACAAGCACGTTTCGCCAGGCCGCGTCTTGTGAGCCAACCCGTGGACAACGCCGTCGGCGAAATCGAACTTCGGCGCGACCAGATCGAAGTACTGCGTATCGCCGGCGTTGTAGCGTCGAAACACGGCGTGGGCGACGTGGTCAGCCGCCTGTACGAGCCTAGAAGCCGACGAATCCACAAAAAACGGCACGTCGGCCAGGTGTCGGATCGCCCCCCACTGCGTGCCTATCCGGCGAAACTCTTTCGTCAGCCGTTGAAGAGAGGTCTCGCGAGTCGACTTGTCGAGCACGATCTGTCCACGATGTCGGTCACCCGAACGGTGCAGCCGAGTCAGGTAGCGATCGAACCGACTGCATAGGTCTTCGAAGGCGAACTCGACCGGATCAACGCCGGGGGCCAGGGCTTGCTTGTCGACCGCGCACGCGAATACGCGAGCGCTGTCATAACTTCTGCCCACGACTTGCAAGACGGACTTGATGACTCCGCGTGCCTCATCGCGAGTCATGTCTTTCCACGGATGACTACGTCGGGCAAACACCTCCGAAGCGTGAAACTCCACATCGGCAGGGTTGGAGGAGTCAAACGCCTCGGCAAGTTGGTCCAGCTCGCGCGTGAACCAATCTACTTGGGCTTCGAAGACGGCCAGGCCTCCGAGGACGAAGTAACGCTCTGTCGGGTTCTTCGCCGCCCCTGAATCGTCCAGATACAGGAGATACACGAAACAAGAAGATGCAGCCGAGTGAACGTACGTTCAGCGAACCGCCACGGCAGCTCTCTCGACCGCACGGTTAGTCTATCATCCCTTCCCGAGATCCAAGACCCGCTGGAACTCGTCCTCGGTCACCGGCATCACCGATAGGCGGCTCTGGGTGACCAGCTTCATCTCAGCCAAAGTCGCGTCGGCCTTGACTTGCGCCAACGTGACCGGCCTTTTGAGCTTCTTCACCGGCTTCAGATCGACCACCACCCAACGCTCGTCGTCCGTCGTGGGGTCCTGGTAGAACTCCTTGGTGATTTCGGCGACGCCGACGACTTCCTTGCCCTCGTTGGAGTGGTAGTAGAGCACGCGGTCGCCCTTCTTCATCGCTTTGAGATTGTTGCGCGCCTGGTAGTTGCGCACCCCGTCCCAGTAGGTCGAGCCGTCCTTGACGAGGTCGTCCCACGAATACTTGAAAGGTTCGGACTTGACCAGCCAGTAGGATCGCTTCTTCGGCATCCCCGCAGTCTAGCCTGTATCGAACGGCTCTAGCGCCGTAGCAAGCGTCCGGGCGACCGGGCCGGGATACGTGACGGCACGAAACGCCCGCCGGCTTTGGACCAGGCGAAACCAAGCAAGAAGATTCCCGCCGTCAGCCCGATCACGGACTCCATCGCGGCCGGCTCCGAGGGATGGATATATAGGCCCTTGGCGACGATCGCCAAGACGCCCAAAAACGCAAGAACGAGGCTCGCTCGATTACCGGTCATGCCCATAGGACACCGATACAGGCGAATCGGTTCCAATCATTTGCGCCCTATTTGCACCCATGGCCGGTCGCGCGTAGTCTAACCCCATGGATCGCCGCGCCTTTCTCGCCGCCGGAGCCCTCGCCGCCGCGTTCACGGAAGACGCGGTTGAGAAGGCCCAGGCCGCCGCCCGCCATGCCAAGGCCGACCCGATCGAGTCGGCTCGCGACGAGGATTTCTGGCTGGCGATTCGTCACGCGTTCACGGTCGACCGCTCGATCGTCAACTTCAACAACGGCGGCTGCTCGCCCGCACCACGCGTCTCGCAGCAGGCGATGCAGCGCTACCTCGACATGCAAAACATGGCGCCGGTTCACTACATGTGGCGCCAACTCGACCCGCAAGTCGAGACCGTTCGCCGGATGCTCGCGCAAGACTTCGGCTGCTCGCCGGAGGAGATCGCGATCACGCGCAACGCCTCGGAATCGCTCGAAATCTGCCAGTACGGCTTCGACCTTCAGCCCGGCGACGAGGTGATCACGACCAACCAAGACTACCCGCGCATGATCAATACCTGGAAACAGCGCGAAAAACGCGACGGCATCGTCTTGAAGCAGATCCAGTTCGACGTGCCCACGCCGTCGATGGATCACCTGGTGGAACAGTTCGAGCGAGCGATCACGCCGCGCACGCGGGTGATCATGTTCTGCCACATCACGAATCGTTCGGGGCAGATTTTTCCCGTCGCGCGCCTGGCGCAACTCGGGCGCGAGCGCGGAATCGAAGTCATAGTCGACGGCGCCCACGCCTACGCGCAGTTTCCGATGAAGCGCAACGACCTCGACTGCGATTTCTACGGCACGAGCCTGCATAAGTGGTTGCTGGCGCCGATCGGAACCGGGTTCCTCTACGTGCGCAAGGAACGCATTCCGGACCTGTGGCCGTTGATGGCCGCCGACGAGGGGATGGAGGGCGACATCCGCAAGTTTGAGCAAATCGGCACGCACCCGGCGGCGAACCGTCTTGCGATCGCCGAGTCGATGACGTTCCATCAGTCGATCGGCGTCGAGCGGAAAGCGGCGCGCCTGCGCTACTTGCGCGAGCGTTGGACGCGCCGCCTCGAACAGATTCCCGGCGTACGCAGCCTGACCAGCGACGATCCCCAGATGGGCTGCGGCATCGGCTTGATGGAGGTGGAAGGCCGCGACCCCTCGGAGATCGTCCAGCACCTCTGGCGCGAGCACCGCATCTTGACGACGCCGATTAAGACGCCCGGCGAGTACGAAGGGGTGCGCGTCACTCCGAACGTCTACTCGACGATTCAAGAAGTCGATTTCTTCTGCGAGTGCGTGGAGAAATTCCTAGCCTGAACGCCGCCGAAGCCAAAACCAAACCGCCGCCCCGCCCAAGATGACCGCGACCACGACCCAGGCGTTCGCGCGGATCGCCTCCCAAGCCTCCTCGCCGTAGTAGATCCCCAGCCAGATGAGGAAGCCGTAGCGCACGGTTCGAGCGAACACGACCGCCAGAGCCGTCCGTACCGGATTGACTCCCAGTACGCCGGCGGCCGCAAGGAAGATCTTCATCGGCGCCAACGGCAACGGAATCATCGTCGGCAGGATCACCGCCAGCGCGTCGTAGCGCTCAATCTTTGCGCGGACCTCGGCGATGCGTTCCTCGGAGACGCCCTTGCGCAGCATCCAACCGCCGCCGCCGCGCGCCATCCAGTAGAGAACCATCGCACCGACGGTCGAGCCGGTTACGGCGAAAAATCCCAGCGCCCAGGCGCTCTCCGGCGCCGCCGCGGCCTGGGTCAGGATCAGCAGATCGACCGCCTGCGCCGTCGGGAGAAACGCCGTATCGGCGATCGCGACCACGAACATGGCGGGCGGCCCCAGCGCCGCCAACGATCCCCACCATGACCCCCACGATGCCTTCAGGTCCAACCCCAACTTATAGCGCGCCGAACCAGTTCAGAGCCTGCCGCTCGGCCCAGAAACGCTTCGCGCCTCGAGCCAAAAACGCCACGTGTCCGCCGCGCCGACTCTCGAGCAGCGTGAGCTGAGGGTTCGCCTGGAACGCCTCGTCGTCGTAGACCGAGAACGGAATGAAGGGATCGTCCTCGGCCTCGATCAGCAAGGTCGGGACTCGGATCGCGTGCAAGACTCGCGCCGCCGAAGCATGGTGATAGTAGTCGGCCGCATCGTCGAAACCGAAGGCGCGCGCGGTCACTTTGTCGTCGAACTCCCAGATCGTCGGATGCCGCGATTCGAGACCGGCAAACAGATCGGGCATCAGCTTCTGCTTCAGCCGCAGAGTCGCGCCCAACTGTCGCAAGAAGCGCACCTCGTAGACGCGATTTCGGAATTCGCCGATGCGCCGCGAGCAGTCGTCAAGGCGTATGGGCACAGAGACCCCGCAGACTCCGCGCACGTGGGCGGGGGGATCGTCGCCCCACTCGCCGGCGAGTTTGACGGCCTGATTCCCGCCCATCGAGAAGCCGAGGACGACCAAAGGTCGCGGCGCCAACTGCTCGACCACCGATCGCAAATCCGCGGTGATCCCTGAGTGGTAGAGCGTCGGACAGAGCGCCTCGGTTCCGCCGCAGTTGCGCACGTTCAGCCGCAACACGTCGTAGCCCGCCTCAAGCGCCGATTGCGCCAACGAAAGCATGTAGCGCGCCTCGGTGCAGGCCGTCAGCCCGTGCACCATCACGAGCGCGACGTCGCCGCCGGCGCGGTTCCACTTGCCCGTAACGGTTACGCCGGGTCCGGTCTCAAAGCGGACGTCTTCGGAGGGGAAACGCTCTTCATCAATCCGCGCGGGCCAGTAGCGGGCGAGGATCGTCTGCGCGTCGCCTTGCCGGACGAACGGATCAAACGGCTCGACCCAATCCGGCCGTGCGGCCGAATCCACGGAGACGCGAGGCACGGGGCGATGCTACTGGGTCAGCCGATCGAGCGTCGCCCGGATCAGCTCTTCCTGGTTCATCCAGAACTGCCGATCGAGCCCCGGATGATCTTCCACGACGTTGCCCTCGCGGTCGACGAACAGCAGATGCGGAACGTACTTGCGCGCCGTCGCCGACATGTCCGCGAACCGCGACCACTGGTCGCCGTTGCCGAGCGCGGTGATGTACTCGACCTTGTGGTTCTTCACGAACTCGGCCAGCCCGGTCACGGCCGAAGGATTGACGGCCAAGCCGATGAACTCGACGCCCTTCGGCTTGTACTCCTGGTAGATCGGCGCCAGGATATCGGCCGTGTCCTGGCAGTGCGGGCAATCGGTCGAGAAGAACATCACGCCGACGACTTTGCCTTTGAAGTCCTCAAGCGACATCCCCTTGCCGTCGGGCGTGCGGAACTCCAACGCCCCGGCCGGACGCGGCAGCTCGGCGGAAAGCGGCGCGAGCAAGACAAGAGAGGCGGAGAGGGCGGCGATCAATGTACGCATCATCAACAAACGTCCTGCCCACTACTATACGCGGGCCGGGCGTGCGTAGGCCCAGGGCTAATTCCCGAGCCCCGCCCTGACCTCGTCCCGTTCCTTCTTTAGCCGTCGCACGGCCCAGCTCTCGTTCAGCCAGACCACGAATGCAGCGAACACGACCATTAGCGCCAGCACCGCCCAGTCCTTCGTCACGAACTTCCATCCGCGGGCCTCGACCCGCCCCAACGTCGACGTCAGGATCCCGGCGAACAGCGGCGCCACGTACCAATACTTCACCCGACTCAGCAACCAGATCTGGTGATCGTACTTCGCGGCGACGCCCGCGCGAAACTCCGCCAACGGCAGCCCCCGGTCAGGATCCGCGGGCCCGCGACCGCGCGTCAACAGATAGAACGCCCCCCAAAGACACGCGCAGACCACCATCGCCGAACCGAGCTTGATCATCACGGTCTGCGCGTGGACAAACTGCGCCCCAAAGACCGCCGAGACGACGATCGACGGCAAAATCTCCTGCAACTCCCGAAACCGCAGCCGACGTTCAAACTTTTCGAGTTTCTCCTGAGCCCGTTTCATGATCGCCTCCTTCTCCGCTTCGCTCGCCCGCCGCGGCTCGTCGGGCTTCCACAGTTCCTTGAGTTCGTCGCTCATCGCGCGACCTCCCCGTGTTGAATCCGCTCCGCCAGCCGCGTCCGAACTCCGCTGAGACGCGTTGCTACCGCCGTCTCGCTCAGCCCGCTCACCTCCGCGATCTCCGCCCCGCTCAAGTCCTCGAGATACAGCAGCACCAGTTGCCGATCCATCGAAGGCAGCGTGCGGATCAGCGACGCCAAGCGCCCCCGGCGCTCGGCCTCAAGTACTCGCTGCTCGGGATGCGGCCCAGCATCCGCGCGCGTCTCCAGTTCGTCGTCCGCCTCGTGAACTCCGCGCCGCGTCTTCTTGCCCTTCCAAGTCAGCGCCGTGTTGTGCGCGATCCGGTAGATCCACGTCCGCTCGCTCGACTCCCCACGAAACCCCGGAATCGCGCCCCACAGCCCGGCGGCGATCTCCTGGAACAGGTCGTCGCGGTCTTCCGACCGCGCCGCGTACCCGCGCGTCAACCGGCGCAACGCCGGCTCGTATTCGTCGAACAGACGCGAAAACGTCTCCTCGACCGAACGCTGACTTCCCGGTCCCATGCGCGCTTACATAAGGTAGTCTCGGCGCCGCGTAGGTTCTTGCAACAAAATTCCCTTGCTCTCTCCACGCCTGCGCCGCGACCCCGTTCTGATAACCTGAAACTTCGGCCTAGGCCGTTCCCTTACAACCATTTCCATGCAGCTCGAGAAAGTCTACGAGCCCGGTCGGTTCGAGCCTGAATGGGCTCGGCGCTGGGTCGATGAACAGCTTTTCGTCGCGTCGAACGACAGCGACAAACCCGCCTATTCGCTCGTCGCTCCTCCGCCGAACGTCACCGGCGCCTTGCACATCGGACACATGTTCGAGATCGCCATGACCGACATCTCCATGCGTTGGCGACGCATGCGCGGCGACGAAGTTTTGTGGCTCCCCGGCACCGATCACGCCGGCATCGCCACTCAGATGCTGGTCGAGCGCCACCTGCGCAAACAAGGGATCGACCGTCGCGAGATCGGCCGCGAAAAATTCCTCGAACACGTCTGGGAGTGGAAGGAGAAGTACGGCGGCACGATCGTCGGACAGTTCAAGCGGATCGGCGCCAGCTGCGACTGGTCGCGCGAGCGCTTCACCATGGACCCGGGGCTCTCGGCCGCCGTCCGCGAGGCCTTTGTTCGCCTCTACGAGCAGGGCCTCATGTACCGCGGCGAGTACATGATCAATTGGGACCCCGGCACGCTGACGGCCCTGTCGGATCTCGAAGTCGTCTTCGAGCAGCAGAAGGGCCATCTGTGGCACATCAGCTATCCCGTGACCGGATCCGACGGCGAGACCGTCACGGTCGCCACCACCCGGCCCGAGACGATGCTCGGCGATACGGCCGTCGCCGTCCACCCCGACGACGAACGCTACCGTCATCTCGAAGGCAAGACCGTCACCCTGCCGATCGTCGGCCGCGAGTTGCGCGTGATCTTTGACGACTTTGTCGACCCCGCATTCGGAACCGGCATCGTCAAGATCACGCCCGCGCACGACCCGAACGATTTCGCCGCCGGCCAGAAGCACGGCCTCGAAATCATCAACATCTTCGACGACGAAGCGAAGATCAACTCGAACGGCGGCGAGTACGAAGGCCTCGACCGGTACGAAGCGCGCAAGCAGATCGTCGCGAAGCTCGAAGAGCTCGGCCGTCTGGAGAAGGTCGAAGACTACGTCAACAACGTTGGCAAGAGTCAACGCTCCGGCCTGGCCGTCGAGCCGCGCGTCTCGACGCAGTGGTTCGTCCGCACCAAGCCGCTCGCCGAGCGCGCGATTGCGGTCGTCGAGTCGGGCGAGATGGAGATCCGTCCCGAGCAGTGGAAGCGCAACTACTTCGAGTGGATGCACAACATCCGCGACTGGTGCGTCTCCCGCCAACTGTGGTGGGGCCACCGCATCCCGGCTTGGTACTGCGAGTGCGGCGAAACGATCGTCGCGCGCGAAGAGCCGAAGACGTGCCCCAAGTGCGGCTCGGACAAGCTGAAACAAGACGACGACGTCTTGGACACCTGGTTCAGCTCCGGCCTATGGCCCTTCTCGACCATGGGCTGGCCGGAGAAAACAAAAGACCTCGACGTCTTTTATCCGACGTCGTTGCTGATCACCGGCTTCGACATCCTCTTCTTCTGGGTCGCCCGCATGACGATGCTCGGTCTCGGCATGACGGACAAGGCGCCGTTCCGCGACGTGCTGATTCACGGCCTCGTTCGCGACGCCGACAAGCAGAAGATGTCGAAGACGAAGGGCAACGTCATCGACCCCTTGGAGATGACCGAAAAGTACGGCACCGACGCCGTCCGCTTCGCGCTGGTCGCCTCGGCGGGACAGGGCTCGGACGTCGTCTTGAGCGAAGACCGCATCAAGGGCTACTCGACGTTCGCCAACAAGGTCTGGAACGCGCTGCGCTTCGTCTTCGTCTCGCTGGAGAAGGCCGGCGCCGAACCGTGGACGCCCGAGAACCTCGACGAGTTCGAGCCGCTGCCTGACGAGACCACCGGCGAAGTTTCGCTCGCCGACCGCTGGATCTTTTCGCGCCTGGACGCGGTCGCCGAAGAGGTGAACGAAGCCTGCGAACGCTTCCGCTACCACGACGTCGCCAACCTTCTGTACCAGTTCTTCTGGAAAGAGTTTTGCGACTGGTACATCGAGTTCAAGAAGCTGAGCTTCCGCGAGAACTCGGGCCTGACGAATGAGTGGAAGAACATGCTGGCCGCGTCGGAGCGGGCGATGCGACTGCTGCATCCGATCACGCCGTTCATCACCGAAGAGTTGTGGCAACGGCTGACGGTGAACACGCCGGGCCGCGCCAAGTCGCTCGCGCTGGCCTCTTACCCCGATCCGAAGGAAGGCCGCCGCGATCCCGACGCCGACCGGCGCATCGAAGTCCTGCAAGAGCTCGTCGCCGGCGTCCGCTTCGCGCGGGCTGAGATGAACATTCCGCCGCGTGAAACGCTCGAGGGTACGCTCTACTCTCCGCACGACGACGTTCGCGCGATCGTCGTCGACCAAGCCGATTTATTGGAAGGGCTGGCGGCGGTCAAGCTGACTGCGCAGGAAGGGCACGCGCCGGAAGGCCGGGCGATGCACCATACGGCCGACTTCGACCTGGCGCTGGAGCTTCCTGAAGCGCAGAAGCAGGCGCTCAAGAAGAAACTAGAGAAGCAGGCAGGGCAGTTGGAGAAGGCCCGCAAAGGCGCCGCCAACCAGCTCCAGAACGAAAAATTCCTGGCGCGGGCGCCGGAGAAAGTCGTCGCAGAGCTCAAAGAAAAGCTGGCCGACTACGAGAGCCAAATCGAACGCATCACACAAACGCTTTCGGGCCTCTAGCGCTCAAGACGGCCAAACCAGACGCCCACGAAAGTCCCCCGCGGGGACTGTCCCATCAAGACCTCGGCGCCGTGAAAACCACCCAGCGCGTGTGGACTGTCTCCAGTCGACTCCAACCGCCCAACCCAACCACCAAAACCCGGGCGGCTAAACTAACCCCCGATGCGCTCTGTTCTATTCGTTCTGACCCTACTCACATCAACCCTTCAAGCCCAAACGTCCGAAACCTACGTCGGCGAGTCTTGCGACTTGTCCGTTCTTGGCGCCACCGAGAAGCAGTCCTTTCTCCAGTTCGACCGGGACCTCCGTCACGCCCTCAAGAACAACGACCAAGTCGCGCTTTCTCTCCTCATCCGCTATTCGGTCCGGGTCAACTTGGGCTTCGGCGCCAGCGCGTTCCTCAACGAGACCGCCTTGTTCGGAGACCGATACGACGAGATCTTCTCGCCGGAACTGCGCTCCCGAGTGCTGGCGAACGACACAGAGCAAACCTTCTGCAACTGGGACGGAATCAGCTACGGCGCGGGCGACCTATGGGTGAACCGCGACGACCAGGGATACGCAATCCGTACCGTGAACACGAGCAACCGGACGCCTGACCGAGAGATGATCGTCTTCACCTGCCGCACCGGCCAACGCCGCGCCGTCGTCACACGCCAGGACGACGAGCAGGGATTCCGCTATCGTTCATGGCCGAGCGCCGAGAGGCTGGCCGAGCAACCGTCCGTCGACTTGACCTCTGGCGTCCGTCGCCGCGAAGGCACGGGCTCGTGCGGCCATTGGATTTGGTCGTTCGACGCACCCGAGGGCGGCATCGAGATGAGTGAGATCGGCTGCACGACGGAGGGCGACGACGCGCGCGGGCGGCTGTCAATCCAGTCGGGGACGGGCAAGGCGCTCGTCGAGGACTGCATCTAGGTCGGCCTGAATCGGGCGATTCCTAAAGCTTCCTCCCCATCCCCCCGATCGTCCCCCCGCGACGCGAAACGCGCCTTGTGGAACCTTTTTGAGGGTTCAGGCGTCCAATCATCGCTTACACAAACAGCGAGACAAACGCCATGCCAAAGATCGACGCCTACCAAGTGCTCTGGAAAACGCCGGACGGCCGCTTGCGCCTCCAGCGCCACCGCGCCGGGCAACCGATTTTGGCGCCGCCCGGGGCCAACTTTCGTTTTCGAGGCGTCACCGCCGTCGTGCTCGACGACGATCCCGTCTACCTCACCCCGTACGGACAGACCATCGGCGCCGCCGCCCTAGGCGCCGCCAACTAGGCTACTCAGCAAAGTAGACCCGCAAAACCTCGTCGCGAGTCGGCGAGCCGCGCATCGTACCGACCCAGCACCCGATCGCCGACACCGCCAACGACCAAACGAACGGATCGAAGCCGCCCCAACTGCGCGTGCCCCAGACGGCGTATTGGGCGACGAACGAGACGAACCCGGCGCCCATGCCCAACAGGCAACCCGCCCGATTCATACGCGGCCAATAGACCGCGAACAGCGTGGGGAACAGGAAGGTCGCCGACAATCCGGTGCCCGAAAAGATCACGATGTACTGCAGGAACTCCGGCGGGTACAGCGCGAAGGCCAGCGCCAGCAAGGCGAGAGCGAAGGTGGAGACGGTCGTCCAGCGCCGCGCCTGCCGTTCGCCCATCGCCACATGCCGATTGCGTCCGTAGAGGTCGCGCACGACCGCGCTCGCCGATACCAGCAGGTAGGAGCTGACGGTCGACATGACGGCGGCAAAGGGCGCGGCCAACAGGACGCCCGCCAGCAACGGCGGCGCGGCGGCCAGAATCGTCGCGGGCATGGCGTGGTCCGCCGTCTCCAGTCCCGGCGTGAGCGCACGGCCGACGACGCCGAGCGTCATCACGGCGGGATAGAGCAGCAGCACGTACAGACCGATCAGAAAACAAGCGCGCCGGACCGTGCGCGTATCCTTGCAGGCGAGAAATCGGCTGACCAGCGAAGGTTGTCCGGCCGCGGAGAAGGCGTAGATGAACATGAACGAGATCGCGGCCGAAAGCGGCAGGAAATCATCCGGCCCGGGCCCGGTGAGCAAAGCCTTGTCCTGCCGCTCCAACTCCAGGTAGACCGCCTCCATGCCTCCGACTTTCTCCAGAGCAAACCAAAGCGCCAACAGAATGCCGAACAGCATGACGACCGCTTGAAAGGCGTCCGTCCACGCCACCGCCCGAAATCCGCCGTAGGCCGTGTACAGAGCGACCACGACCGCGAACACAACGACGCCGACTTGATAAGGCACGCCGACGATGACTTCAAGCAAGCGCGCTCCCGCCACCAACTGCGCGACCACGTACGAGGTGTAGAGCAGGATGATCGCGACGCCCGAGGCCGTGCCGATCGCCTTGGACTCAAACCGATCGCGCATCAGGTCGGGATAGGTCAAGGCGCCGGTCGTTCGGCCCAACTTGGAGATCCGTTTTCCGAGCAGCCCGACCCCGACGACGGCGAAAACCATGTAGGCCGAGATCCAGAGCAGGAGAATCCATCCGTAGGTATAGGCGAACGCGGGGGCCCCGATGAACGTCCCGCCGCTGGCGGCGGTCGCGATCCAGGTCAGCGCCATCACCCAAGCGCCGGTCTCACGCCCGCCGACGAAGAAGTCCTCCATGAATCCGGCGCCCGACTTGCGCCGATTCGCCAGCCAGGCGAAGAAGAACGTCGCCCCGAGATAGAAGGCGAAGGCCAGACCCGTTTCAATTCCCGCCGCCGTCATTCGGCGTCTTCGTCCTCATCCCGCAGGAACCAAAGCGTGTACCAACAGTGCACGAAGAAGAAGACGACCCAGGGAACGAAGACGCCCCAAACGACCCAGGATGGAACGCCTCCGACCGAGGAGGGCTCCACGCCGTACCCGAGCGAGTAGGAGATCCAGCGAGTCGAGATCGCCGCCGCCAACCAGATCAGCGCCGCGACGATCGCTTCCCGTCGCTCGCGGCGCCAACCCGTCACGAGGCCTCCGGCAAGGTCTCGCTGAAGAAGCGCAGGAAGTTGCCCGCGAAGATTCCGTCGAGGTCGTCGTCCGAGTAGCCGCGCTTGGCGAGCACGTCGGCGAACAGGTGCAAGTCCGCGATCGTCTCGATCTCCTTGGGCGTCTGCTCCGTGCCGAACCCGCCGTCCAAGTCGCTGCCGATCCCACAATGCCGCGAGCCGCCGAGCAGTTGGCAGATGTGGTCGACGTGATTGGCCAGGTCTTCAAGCGTCGCCTGATCGTCCGGGCCGCCGCGCTCGTAGTCCGGCACGATCATCCATGAATCGAGTACCGCGCCAACGACGCCGCCGCGCTCGGCGATCTGGCGAATCTGCTCGTCGGTCAACTGGCGGTCGCCGGGCACGAGCGCGCGGCAATTGCCGTGGCTGCAGAACACCGGACGGCCGTAGAGATCGAGCGCTTCCGCGAACGACGCGTCCGCCGTGTGCACCAGATCGAGCACGATGCCCAGCCGATCAAACTCCTTCACCAACGCGCGGCCCTTGTCCGTCAGAGGCCCGTCGCCGCCCGTTCCCATCGCGTAGGCGCTCGGTCCGTAGTGCGCCAAACAGGCCGTCCGCAGACCGCGCTCGAACCACTGTTCGGCCTGCGCGGGGTCGACGATCGGGTCGCAGCCCTCCATGCTCAGCACGCACCCGATCGGCGCGTCCTTCCCGTCGGTCCAAGCCTGCGCGATCTCGGCCAGCTCGGCGGGCGTGCGGATCAGCCGCACGTGCCCTTGCGCCTCGAGCAACAGGTAGTACTCCAACTGCCCGCGCGCCATCGACGACGCCACGGTCTGATTCACGTAGTCCAAGTCTTCGCGAAGGATGACGTCCTCACGCTTGGTCGCCCAAGAGGAAGGCGACCCCGGCGGCGCTTGCGCACGGCACAGGACCGTCGCCAAACAGATGCCGATGTTCGACCGCCGCATCTCGGGCAGACTCGTCGTCAACCGTCCGCGACTCTTTCCCGTGAGCCCGGCCTCGCGTCGCCGCAGCTCCTCCACCGATTGCAGTTGATCGCGGTCATAGTTCACCGCGTTCCAAGAGATGTCTAAGTGGGCGTCGAGGACGAGTCGCATCGTCTAGACAGCCTACTCCAAGCGGGCCGTCTACGCGCTAAGGCCCCATCGGCGCCAACCGCGCATTGACGGGCAGCCGTACGCCAAAGCAAGAAGGCTCGAACGCGGACCGTCTCCAATCTCGCGGCACGCGCAAGGTCACCTGATAGAACCCGGTCAGCCCCGGCGCCAGCCCGGCAAACAGGACCTCGATCTCTCGCTCGGTCTCGCCGTCGAACGCCGTCGACGCGCATCCTGAAGTTGTGCGCGACAGCGGCGACAACGGCGCCGGACTTCCCGTCGCGACGGGAGGCGAAACCTCCCCCAAACCGGTCAAGTACAGGTGGACGTACTCCCCCGGCGCCGCCTGATCCTCTAGGGTCAGCAGCCGGTCAAAATCTTGATGGACGGCGACGGCCCAGCCGGCGACCTCGGGCAAAGCGTTGCGTCCCTCGGCCTCGGTAACCGCGGCGATCAGAAAGGGGTACTCCCAACCGGACCGCTCGTCGGCCACAATCGTCACCGGAAGGCGTGGTTCTAACTCAGTCTCCCAGTTCACCTGATACCCGATCTCGTATGGCGCCGCCCACAGTACGGCCGCCGACGCTCCGTTGACCGTAACCCGGAGGCCAGCGAGTCGGGGACCGGCCGGCGTCTCCGCGACCTTCGTTGAATCCGAGAGGCGTCGACCGTAGATCCGATAGGCCGACCCCGGCGCGACGCTCGGTCCCCGACGCAGCGTCCGTCCAGGGTTGTACTCGGGCCGATCCACGTCCGGCATCTTTGCGATCAAAGCCTCCCGCTCCGTCGATGTGGCCCGCACCAGCGAACCGTCAGCGAAATAGTAGGCAGTCCGCCGGTCATCCGAGAGCGTCGCGGACTCTACGTCTGAGGTGGCGGCCGAAATTTGAACCGCGCTGCCGCCGGACAGCGATTGCAAGAAGAGCTGTTGCACGCCGTCCACTGGTTTGCGAAAGAGGAGCGTGCTTCCGTCGGCGGAAACGGCGGCGATCGCCCCGTCATCAACCAGTAGAACGTCGGCGCCCTCTACGGTCGCGAGACGGATCCGCCGACTCCCATCCACCTCGGTCGAGCTCTCATAGATCACGCCGGACGCATCGCTCAGCAACCAGGCCTCGTCCAAGCCATCCACGCTGACGCCTAGATCGACTGTTTCGCCGTCTGCGCGATTCAGAACGAGCGGCCCGGGAAGCGGCGAGAGGGTCGATCCGTCGTCTGCGATCTTCAGGTGCTTCCGGTCGCGCGGGTTAGGACCGAAAGGCTCCGGCACCGAATCCGGGAGGTCCAGTCGTAGACGTTGTATGCCCTGGGTCCGCTCGACGTCGTCGGTAACGAACCCGTAGCCTGTCCGGCGCAACAATAAGGCATACCGCCCGTTCGCTGAGATCTCCGCGTGCCCGTCCAACCTGCGAACCGATTCTCCTATCCGAATCTCGACCGACTCTTGCACGTCGAGGAAGCAATGGCTGCCGCTTGAGCATTCCCTGAGCCGGTTGATCGCGACCACGCGCCCGTCACTGCTGCTTGAGATCGAGACCACACTGCTCCATTCGGGCTCGGCAAAAAGCGCCACGCCGTCTGGGTCCAAACGATACGCCTTGAACCCTAGCGGATCATCCGACCCGATTGGCCGCATCTCCGTGGTGAAGAACACCGCGGCTCCGTCTCCATAGGTCGAAACGCCCGTCACCTGCGCCGCCAAAGAAGCGGCGAACAACCAAGCTCCTAGGATTCTCAATAGCATTCGAGATCCATTTCAGCAGCCGCGGCGCCGAACCGCCAAACGGCTACAATCCAAGATCCGCTTATGTCCTGGGATCACGCTGAAATTCGCGACCTCATCGCACGCGCGCTCGCTGAAGACGTCGGCGCGGGCGACGCCACCACCAACGCTTGCGTCCCAGCCGAGCAGCAGGCCTCGGGATTCTTCCTCTCACGTCAAGCGATGACCGTCGCGGGCACGCCCTTGCTGCCCCTGATCTACGACCAGGAAGAACTTGAAATTCTGTGCGAAGACGGCTCCGTCATCGACGATGAGACCGTCTTCGCACGCGTGCGAGGTTCAGCGCGACGCTTGCTGACGCTCGAACGAACGGCGCTCAACTTTCTACAGCGCGCCTCCGGTATCGCGACCAACGCCGCCCGCTACGTCCAGGCCGTCGAAGGAACGAGCGCGAAGATCCTCGATACCCGCAAGACGATTCCCGGCCTCCGGCGCCTGGAAAAACTCGCGGTCGCCGTCGGCGGCGCAACCAATCATCGCTTCGGGCTTTGGGACGCCGTGCTGATCAAGAACAATCACATCGACGCCGCCGGCGGAGTCGCCCAAGCGCTCGAACGTTGCCGCGACTCGGGTCTTCCGGTCGAGATTGAAGTCCGCAACGTCGACGAACTGGACGAAGCGCTCGCCGCCGGCGCCGACCACGTCATGCTCGACAATTTTTCGCCCGAGCAGGTCGCCGACGCCGTCCGCCGGATCGACGGCCGCGCGCGCGTCGAAGTCTCCGGCGGCATCACGCTCGAAACGATCCGCGCCTACGCCGAAGCCGGTCCCGACTTCATCTCCGTCGGGGCGCTGACGCACTCGGCCCCCGCCGCCGACATCAGCTTTAGAATCGAGTCGGCCTAGGCGAACGCTACGCCGATCCGAAACGTGCGGTCGCCGAACTTGCAATGACGTACGCGAGCGTTCGCGTCGACGGGGCGCGAGGTCCCCTCGTCGTCGAGCGTGCCGCGGACTTGGATGGTCGAATCCAAGGGCAACGGCGAGTTCATCTGCAACCCGAGCCCGCCCGCCGATTGATCGAGAGCCGCGGCAGCCAGCTCCCGTCCGGCGTACCAGACGCGCAGACGACCGCCTTCCACCGGAGCGCGCTCCGCCTGACGCCGCTCGCCCGAAGGACCGGCTGAAGCCGCCGCGGCCGCGGCGCGGGTGCGACGGAAGAGGGCCGGTTTAGGCGCGCGAGCCGGAGCCGCCAACTCCGCCGACCGGCACCGTAAAAACTCGTCGCCGGTGCGCGGATCGAGACCGAGCTCGACTTCCACGCAGGTCACGTCGACGCGGTACTTTCCGCTGAGCCATCCCGCACTCTGGAGCGCCTCGCGATGGTCCTTCTCCGCGACCAGAATGATCCGTTGCGAATGATTGAGCGGGGTCTGCGATCCAGCAAGAAACCGGCGCAGCTCAGCCGCGCGACTCGGCGTCAAGCGACGCCACACGTCATCCTGGTCCCAAGCGGCGGCGTGTCCGGCCGAGGCGATCGCACGCGCGAGGGCCGTGCCCTCGGGATCGCCTTCGACCATGACGACCACCAAAGCTCCGCCGCGGTCGACGGCCAACAGATCGGCTCGCGCGCCGTCGACGACGGTCTCCACGTCCACGCCCAGAAAGAACAGGTCCTCGTGGATCTCGTGGAAAAACGCCTCGGCGCTATTGACCAGGAAATCGGCCAGGTCATATACGCCGTCGAGGGGCTTCCGCTGGAGGTCGGAGAACCCGGTCAGCCGCTTCCCTTTGCGCTCGACTCTTAGCACTGCACGCTGCCTCTAGTGGCTTTCATGCCTCGACCGCTTTGCCGCACGGCGCCTCGGCCCATCCGGGCGATGCTTCGCGCGCGGCGGACGGCGCGGCCTCTCGAAGGCATTTTCGCCGATCGCACCCGAGAGCTCGAAACCCGCCCGGAGCATCTCCTGATCCCAGGAGGCGCCCCCGGCGGCGTCTGGTCCGGCGCTTTCCCGCCCGGGAGACGCGCCGTGCTCGCGGCGGCCATCGCAGCCAGTCCGGCTCCGGCGACCGCCGGCAGCGAAGCCTCCATCCAGATCAGCCACGCCGTCACCAGCACGGTCAGGCCGATTCCGAGCGTCAGAACCGGCGGGGCGGAGTCGGTGGTCTCGAAGCGCGCCATCGCCCCCTTATCCGCACGTTAGAGACCAACCTGAACCGTCCGTAAATCAACAAGATAGCTCCCGCATCGTCTCTCACACGGACCCGTCCGACCGGAAACCCGGATGCGGACGTCCGGGTCGTTTCCGGCGTCGCCTGGGCTCGACGATCTTCGCAGGGCCTTGACGCGGCGGGCGAGAAGAGAAATAGTACGTGTACGTAATGAATACCTCGCCGCCCACGACAGGACTTCTGGAGCACTCCCCGCTCCCGATTCGTCTTCGAGCCGCTTATCTCACGTTCCACCGACTCGGAGGCCAACTAGCCCGCCCGCTAGGCGCCACCGCGGATCAGTACGTGGTGCTGGCCCTGCTGTTGTCTCGCGACGAGCCCTATGCCCAAAACGAGATCGTCGCCGAGTTGTTCTCCGATCCCAACACCGTCGCGGCGATGATCACGTCGCTCGAAGCCCGAGGCTGGATTGAGCGCTCGATCGACCCGGAGGACGGGCGACGACGCCTCGTCAGCGCGACAGACGCCGGCCGCGAGATCCACGACCGACTCCACCAGCAGATGCTTCCCCTGCGTCGTATCGTCGACGAGGCCGTGCCGCCCGAACAACGCCAAGAATTCTTGACCCATCTCGACCGGCTGATCGCCGTCCTGACCGACATCGAATCGGGCCGCAAAGAAATCCAGGAGGCCGCATGACCCGCCTACTCGCAGTACTTCTCTTTCTTACGCCGATGGTCGCGCAGACGGGGTTCGACGCCGACCGTGTGCGCGCGCTTTGGACAAAGGAGGCCCGGGGCGAGACGCTCACGGCCGAGGAGCGAAAGTACCTGGACGCCGCTCGCGCCGCCCGTAAGGCAAGGACGTCAGGACAAGCCGCCAACAACGACGCCACGATCCGCGGAGACGGCTCGGGAGAAACCGTCCGCGTACCGCCCGTTCGGATTCCGCTCGATCAGTCGCCGATCGAGACGCTCACGGCGACGGCTGAAGACGGAGGCGCGATCGAGGCGCTCTGGCGCAAGCCGCCCGGCCCGGGCCCCTTCCCGGCGATCATCTTCATCCACGGCGGCCTCGACCGTTGGAACACGCGCCGCATGCACAACCAACTCATCGGCAACCCGACCCACACGCGTCTTCTGGCGGCCGGGTACGTCGTCGTCGCGAGCACCTTCCGCAGCTACAAGGACGACGTCCAGTCGCGCGGCCCGATCCTGGACAACCAAGCCGTCGTCGCGGCGGTTCGCACGTTGGATGCGGTCGACGCGGAGAGCGTTACCGTCTTCGGCGGCAGCGGCGGCGGATCGATCGCGCTGGAGCTGGCCGGGCTGGAATCGCCGGCCGCCGTCGTGGTCGGAGAGCCCGCCACCGTCCTCTACACCGGCATGCTGACGACCGGCGCTTACGGCCCGCGCATCGACATGATGGCCAACCCGTCGAAGTACTTCACGCCCGAAATCCGCACGAACGCGGTCGCGAAACTGCGCGCCGTTCGCTGCCCGATCCTCGTGCTGCACGGCGACGTCCACCCGCTCAAGGAAATGAACAACGAACTCTTCCGCCCGGCCATGGACGAAGCGGGCGTCGACTACGAGTGGAAGTTGTTTCCGGGCCAGGAGCACGGCTTCTACACCGGGCACAAGGCGGACTTGATGACCATCGAGCGCGTAGTGTCTGAGATCCGGCAGTTCGTCGAGCCGAAGCTGCAAGTCCAGCCGACGGCATTCACGCCGGGGCCTTGATCGAGCCGTCCGAATTAACGCTGGACACTGCGCGAGCCCTGGCTCAACCGAGCCGCGCCCGCCGAGCCCGACGCGTCCATCAGGCAACCCAGTAAGGGTACGTCGAGCCTACGCAGCCGCTTCGCCGCCCGCTCGATCTCCTTGCGCGAAGTACGCTTGGGGTCGGCGACCAGCAGCACCGCGTCGACGGTATCGCTGAAGGGGAAGCGCTTGAAGGCGCGGTCGTCCGCCGCCGGCAGTTCGACCACCACCTGGTCAAACCCTCGACGCAACTCCGGCAGCGCTTCGGCCAGCCGCTCTCCGAAACCCTTTCGGCGCTTGCGGTCGAGATTTCTTCCCAACGGAAGCACTTTCAGCGGATCGTCTTCCCACTGGGAGATCACCTCCTCGCGAGACGACCGGTCGAATAGGATCTCCGTCAACCCGCTGCGACGCGCGCGCAGCAGACGAGTCATGCGCGCTTTGTAGGCGTTCGCTTCGAGCAGAAGCGTCGGCGACTGCGCGCATTCCGCGATCCAGCGAGCCAGCATCGCCGCGACGGTCGCCGATCCAGGATCCCTACGGCAAGCACACAACCCGAGCGAGTTCAGGTTCGCCGGCAGTTCCTCGCCGACTAGCTCGGCCAGCTCGGCTCGCCAGTCGATGCTCGGGGACAGAGCGGGAGCAGCCTCAGTCGCGCCGGCCGAATCCGCGACCGTGACGACCGACGGCGCGGTCTCAAGGAGCGTATCCTCGGGCGTGTCGACAACGGTCGCTCGTTCTTCCACCTGCGCCAATGGATCGTCGGGAACAGCGGAGACGGAGTCGAGCGTCGCCCCGGCCGGCGCGGACTCCGCGGGCTCGGCAGTCATTTCGGGCAGCGCCATCTCCGGAAGCTCCAGAGTCGGCTCCGGCGCCGGTCGTGCGCGCTCTTTCGCCGGTTCGGGATCGGCTTCCTCCCCAAACAGGTCGCGGGCCAGGCGAGCCTTCTGGAGCATCCGGTAGTGCTTGGAACCGTCACCGCCCTGGTCGCCGTTCTGAGCGCGGTCTAGGCGGCGTCCTTCTTCGCGGCGTGGTTCCTCAACGGGCATCGAATTCTAACCTTCCCAACTCCGTACTACTGGACTTCAGCGCCGTAGCCGCCCGGGCCGCCCGGGCCGACTGCTGGTTGCAACGTATCGGAACGTCCCGGCTCGGCTCGCAATTCTCCGCCCTCTTGCTGATGCGAAGCCGTCAACAGCCAACCCAAATCACGGCCCGCCTCTTCCACCGATCGCGCCGTCACGCGATCGTCTCCGTCCGCCCAGGCCAAGGCGAGCGCCTTGTAGCAAAGATGGTTGATATTGCGCGGGATTCCGCCTGCGATCGCGGTCACCTCCGCGACGGCGGAGGAGTCGAACAGCTCCTCCTCCCGACCAGCCACCGCCAACCGCCTGCGAAGGTAGCGATCGACCTCCGCCTCGTCGAACGGATCGACCCGAGCCACGACGCTGATGCGTTGCCGAAAAGCCTCCATCTGAGGTCCTTCCAAGAGTTCTTCGAGCTCCTGTTGGCCGGCCAGAACGATTTCCAGCAGATTCATGTTGCTCGAGCGCAGGTTGCTGAGCAGGCGAATCTGCTCGAGCGCCTCCTGAGACAGAGCCTGCCCTTCGTCGAAGAGCAACACCATCTTCGACCCGTTGCGCCGCAGGCCTGCTAGATGCTGTTCAATGCGCCGCATCTGATGGAACTCGGAATCCTCGCCCGGCAGCCCCAAACGTTCGAGCACATCGCGCATCAAGTCGCGCGGACTTCGGTAGGGGTGTGAAAGGAAGGCGACCGAAGTCTTGCCCGCCAGCCGACTCGCCAGATAGCGAAGCAAAGTCGTCTTGCCCATGCCCGCGTTGGCGATCAGGGCGCACAGTCCGCGTCCTTCGAGCACGCTCAAGTAGAGCGCCGAAAGCGCCTCCTTGTGCTCGCGGCTGAAATACAAATAGCGTGCGTCCGCGGTCACGCCGAACGGATCTCGGTCGAGGCCAAAATGCTCAAGAAACACTCGCCGACTCCTCCTCGTTCAACTTCAGAGCCAAAACAGGCAGCCCGGCGGCTTCGCCCAAATCCGTAGTGGAGTAAGGCGGACGCGCCCGGCGATCCAACAACCACGCGAGCAAAGCGCCGACCAGAAGGCCCGCCAACGCCGCGGCCGCGAGCACCGCGGAACGGGGGACGCCGGCCATTCCGCTGGCCCTGGCTCTACGCGCGACGGCGACCTGCGACAACGCCTCGGTCTCGGGCGGAGCGAGCGCGGAAGACGTGACGACCGCGCCGGGCCCGCGCGCTACCAGTTCTTCGGCATCGCGCACGCGCCGCTCCAAGGTCGCCAGACGCAGATCCATCCGATCGAGCTCGGCCAGCCGTTGCTCGTGGCGTCCGCGCATCTTCTGGAAGTCTTCACGGCGGACGCGCAACGATCGCGCCGCCTCGGTATCTCCGACGTTCTCAAGAGCCAGATCGATCGCTTGGATCTCGCCGGTCAACTCCGCGATGCGATCCCGGTTCGTCCTCTTCTGCGGCTCAATCCGCGACACCGGATTCAATCGGAGGAAGTCGGCCAATTCGCGGCGGGCGCGCTGGAGGACGTCGGTCGAGGTCTCTCCGGCCCCGGGCGTCTGACCGCCGAGAGGCTCGAGCGTATCCCGCTTCGCGATGTAGACGTCGGCGAGCAGATTCAGAAACTGGGCCGCATGAGCTGAATTGCGGTGCTCGTAGGCGGCGATCACACGGCCCGGCTCTCCGGTACGAACCTGAATCTGCGAGGCCAGAGTTTCAGCCGCGGCTTCGGTTCGATCAGCGACCGTGTCTCCCTCGGCGATTCGGTCCAGACGCATGCGCCGGACGACTTCCACCACGACGCGCGGGTCGTCCAACTGGCGTACGACGCGGTTGATCTCGACTCGCTCGGCCGGACTGGAGCCCGGCCCGCCCGAGCGCACCTCCAACTCGATCTCGACCACCGCCTCGGTGGTACTCGTCGCCAACCAGGCGCCGGCCAGAGCGAGCGCCAATACGAGCACGGCAGAGGCCGCCCATTTGCGACGCCACAAGGCGCCGGTCCAGCGGCGGAATCCGTTCTCGCGTCCCACCCGTGACCACAGGCGACGGTTCGAGTCCTCGGAAGGCCCGGCGCGTTCCAGTCTGTAAATGTGCCGGCTACCTTGCGAATCGGGCGCTGACAAACCCCACCTCCCACGCGGCTGGATGTTTCACCTTACCCCCTCCGCCGCTTCAAAGGGAACGCTCGGCCAAGATTCTACGACATAAGTGGTGGATTCGCTCCGCCGCGAGGGCCGGGCCTAGCGCGACGGACAAGCAGTCTTCCGCGCCCAGCCGAAAAGCCTCGGCCAGTTGGCGCTGCGACGCGCCTCGGTCGAGGACGACGAAGACGCCTGGCCTCGCTTCGATGCGTCCAAGCGCCGCCAAGAGTTCGTCGCCTCCGCGTCGATCCAGGTCCACCAACAATAGATCGAAGTCGGCGGACAGATCACCCTCGACCCGGTTGGCCGTGTTCACCTCATGCCGGCTCGCCAGGCGCTCAACGAGCGACCGGTCGGCAGGCGTCCCCATCGTCAGCCAATAGATTTGCGCGCGCGGGGGCACGCGCGCTTTGCGGCAAGCCGAGAGCCAAAGTCGCCATCTTCTTTTCAATCACTTACGGCATTGCCCGGCGGCGGAAGGACAGGAATTCCAGATGAAAAGGGCAGGCGGGCATCGGCGCGCAGGCTGGCTGCGGCTAGATATGACACCAACACACTCATATTTTTTGCCTGGACAATTTCCTATTGTGTGATACAACGATAGGGAGATCGGCGACCGGGGCCCGCTGTACGCCCCTAACCCACGCCCGTCTTCGAGACTCTTTCTCAATCACGACTTTTGTTGGAGGCACCAGAACACTCATGGCACTGAGACCCTTGCAGAACCGCCTAGTCGCGGAGCGCGTAGAAGAAGCGGAGCAGACTTCCGCCGGCGGCATCATCATCCCCGACGCGGCGAAAGAGAAGCCGCAACAGGCGGTCGTCCTGGCCGTCGGCCCTGGAAAACTCGGCGACGACGGCAAGCGTCAGGCGCTGGACGTGCAGGTCGGCGACCGCATCCTCATCGGCAAGTACGCCGGCAACGAACTCACGGTCGACAACCAGGAAGTGGTCATTCTGACCGAGGACGAAGTCCTGGCCGTGGTGGAAGGCGTCTCGCAGAAGAAGGCGGCCTAAGCGCGCGAACGAATTTCAGATATCCCGGAGGATTCAAAGACCCATGGCAGGAAAGCAAATCATCTTCGGCGAGGACTCTCGCCAAAAAATCTTGGCGGGCGTGAACAAGCTCGCCGACACGGTCAAGGTGACGCTCGGTCCCAAGGGCCGCAACGTCGTTCTGGAGAAGAAGTTCGGCGGCCCCAACGTGACCAAGGACGGCGTCACCGTCGCCAAGGAGATCGAGCTCGAGGATAAGATCGAGAACCTCGGCGCGCAGATGGTCCGCGAGGTCGCCTCGAAGACCTCCGACGTGGCCGGCGACGGCACGACCACCGCGACGGTTCTGGCGCAGGCGATCTACCGCGACGGCGTGAAGTCGGTCGCCGCCGGCTCGAACCCGATGTCGGTCAAGCGCGGCATCGACAAGGCCGTCGAGCAAGTGATCGAGAAGATCCACGCGATGGCCAAGCCGGTTGAAGGCAACGCCGTCAGCCAAGTCGCCGCCATCTCGGCGAACAGCGACGAGTCGATCGGCAACACGATCGCCGAGGCGATGGAGAAGGTCGGCAAGGACGGCGTCATCACCGTTGAAGAAGGCAAGACGATGGCGACCGAGCTCGACATCGTGGAGGGCATGCAGTTTGACCGCGGCTACCTCTCGCCCTACTTCGTCACCGATCAGGACTCGATGGAGGCCTCGCTCGACAACCCGGCGATCCTGATCCACGAGAAGAAGATCTCGAACATGAAGGACCTGCTTCCGCTGCTCGAGGCCACCTCGCGCGCGGGCCGTCCGCTGCTGATCATCGCCGAGGACATTGAGGGCGAGGCGCTGGCGACGTTGGTCGTCAACAAGCTGCGCGGCACGTTGAACGTCGCCGCGGTGAAGGCGCCCGGCTTCGGTGATCGTCGCAAGGCGATGCTCGAAGACATCGCGATCCTCACCGGCGGCAAGGCGATCATGGAAGACATCGGCATCAAGTTGGAGGGCGTGCAGCTCGAGGACTTGGGTACGGCCGCCCGCGTCGTCATCGACAAGGACAACACCACGATCGTCGAAGGCGCCGGCACGAAGGAAGCGATCGAGGGCCGCGTGAAGCAGCTCCGCGCGCAGATCGAGGAGACGACTTCGGACTACGACCGCGAGAAGCTCCAAGAGCGTCTGGCGAAGCTGGTCGGCGGCGTGGCGGTGATCAAAGTCGGCGCGGCGACTGAGACCGAGATGAAGGAGAAGAAGGCCCGCGTCGAGGATGCGATGCACGCGACGCGCGCGGCCGTCGAAGAGGGCATCGTCCCCGGCGGCGGCACGGCTCTGATCCGGGCGGCTTCGGCTCTCGAAGGCTTCAAGCTCGACGACCACGACGAGCAGGTGGGCGTGGACATCGTCCGTCGCTCGCTCGAAGCCCCGGTCCGCAACATCGCCTCGAACGCCGGGCATGAAGGCGCGATCGTCGTCGAGAAGGTCCGCGAGGGCAAGGGCGACGCGTTCGGCTTCAACGCACGGACCGAGCAGTACGAAGACCTAGTGAAGGCGGGCGTCATCGACCCGGCCAAGGTCACGCGCACGGCTCTGCAGAACGCGGCCTCGATCGCGGGCTTGATGCTGACGACGGAAGCGACGGTGCACGAGCTGCCGGAGAAGGAAGCGCCGGCCCCGCCCGACCCGCACGGCGGCGGCGGCTTCTAAGCTAGCCGGCCTCAACTCGAGAGGGCCGACGCAAAAGCGTCGGCCCTCTTCGTTCCAAAAAAATGGGGACAACGCCCTTTTATCCGAGCGGCGCCGACAGCCGCGTCCAGTCTGAGACGCCCAATGCGGCTTCCTGCCTGATTGTAGGAGACTTCGGCCAGCCTCCAGCGTCAGGGAGTCGTCGCACGCGGGGCGGCTAACGCCCCCGAAAAACGGGATCCGGGCAGTTCCTGTAATCACCTAAAGATATATTTTTCAATCACCTACGCCCCATCGAACAGCCCAATAAATGGGCGTTGTCCCCATTTTTCTCATTTTTCTCTTCCGGACAACGGAGCGACCGGCGGCGGCAGCGGATTTGCCCCCGCCAGCTATCCTAAAAACAGAGTTGCGCCCAGCCGCCGGAAGCAGCCAAAACAGTCCTAGTCCGCAGGTTCTAAATGGCGCCCAACGTGCGTGTCAGTACCATGACATTTCTCGATTTCCGCAAGCTACTCAAACAAAGTAACTTAACCCCATTGTAAGCGCTTTCAGAAATTGAATTTTCCGAAAACTTTGGTACTTTTGTTGATTCCAAAGAACTTACGCCAGAAAAAATGTCAAAACCCTGTCAAAACATGACATTTTCGTGCAAAACACTGACATCCGAAAACGAACAATCAACAACTTAGAGGACCCAAAATGTCAGTACCCTGACATTCCTCAAATTGGTACTTTTTCCGCCCTCTAAAACCAACGTCCCCGGTACCTCAGTCACGCGCCCCACAAAACTCACCCGACTCGCAGGTCCCGGCCGCTCATTTCCTCGGGCAGCGGCGCGCCCAACAGGCTCAACATCGTCGGTGCGATGTCGCGCAGCGAGCCGTCGGTTCGCAACTGGCCGTTGAAGTTCGACACCAGCACGAACGGCACCGGAAACGTCGTGTGATAGGTGTGCGGCTCGCCCGTATCGGGATTCACCATCAGGTCGCAGTTGCCGTGGTCGGCGGTGATCACCCAGGCCCCGTCGACCGGCTTCAGCGCCTGCTCGATCCGCCCCAGGCAGTGGTCGACCGTCTCGACCGCTTTCACCGCGGCCGGGATCACGCCCGTGTGGCCGACCATATCGCCGTTGGCGAAGTTCACCACGATCACGTCGAACGAGCGGCTTTCGATCCCTTTGACCACGACGTCGCAGACGCCCTTCGCGCTCATCTCCGGCATCAGATCGTAGGTCGCCACCTTCGGCGAAGGCACCACCTCGCGCTCTTCGCCGCGATAGGGCTTCTCGTTCCCGCCGTTGAAGAAGTACGTCACGTGCGGGTACTTCTCGGTCTCCGCCGTGCGTAGATTCGTCCAGCCCTGCTCCTCGCAGACCTCGCCGAGTACGTGCTCGTGCTTCAGCTTCTCGATCACGACCGGGAACGGATACTCCTTGGCGTACTCGGTCATCGTCACGTAGTGCAGGTTCTTCGGGGCCTTGCTGCGCGGCGGCTGTTCGAGGTCCTTCGACGTCAGCGCCTCGGTCAACTGCCGCCCGCGGTCGGCGCGGAAGTTCGCGAACAGCACGGCGTCGCCGTCGCGGATCTGCCCGACCGGTTCCCCGCCCTCGGTGACGACGATCGGATCGACGAACTCGTCGGTGAGCTTCTTGCCGTCGGAGTCGGTCGCCTCGTAAGACTGCTGCAAGGCCGTGACCGGGTCGTCAGCGCGACGGCCGTCGCCGAGCACGATCGCGTTGAAAGCGAGCTCCGTCCGCTCCCAGCGCTTGTCGCGATCCATCGCGTAGTAGCGTCCGATGACGGTGGCGATCTTGCCGAGGCCGATGCGGTCGAGCGCCTTCTGCATCTGCTTGAGATAGCCGACGCCCGATTGCGGCGGCGTATCGCGCCCGTCGGTGAAGCAGTGCAGGAAGAGTTCGGTGACGCCGGCCGCTTTGGCCGCCTCGACCAGCGCGATCAAGTGCGTCACCTGCGCATGGACGCCGCCTTGGCTGCACAAGCCCATGACGTGCAGCCGCGATTGCGCCCCGTGGTGGAACAGGTCTTTCAGCGACTGATTTTGGCCGAGCGTACCGTCGGCGACCATGTCGTCGATGCGCGAAATATCCATCTGGATCACGCGGCCCGAGCCGATGTTGAGATGCCCGACCTCCGAGTTTCCGAACTGCCCCTCGGGCAGCCCGACGAACCGTCCGTCGGTTCGAATGAGCGTCGAGGGAAAGTCGCGCTGCAACCGATCGAGGTTCGGCGTCTGCGCCATCGCAACGGCGTTGTTGGCGGGATTCGGGTTGTGAGCGACGCCGTCCATGATGGTCAGGACGACGGGTTTGGGGCGAGGCATAAGCCTCTATTATCGCGCTGTCCGAAGCCTACTCGTTCGGAACGAAGGCCACCGCCCGACTCGGGCTCCCCGACTGGTCGACGACCTTCAGCGGCAGCGCGATGTAGTACGCCCCGCGCGTCGGCAGCTCGCCCAGATTGATCAGCAGCTCTTCCCAACTCATTCCCAACGACAGGCCCGCCAGATGGGTCGGCTGGCCGTTCTCGACCGGCCCCATCGACGGGCCGTCGGTTCCCATATGCCAGACGCCTTTCTCGCGCAGGTACTCCATCACCTCGGGCGTCGGCGAAGGCCATCCCGGCGCCGACTTCATCACCACCGGCTCATAGGTCAGCCGCGCGCCCTCGGGGAACGTCTTGTAATAGGCGTCCGAGTATCCCGAGTAGAACAGCACGACCTCGCCTGCCTCGATCTCGCCGTTCTCGGTTTCCCACGCCTGGATGCGCTCGACCGTAATCGGCGCCGAGAACCCGGGCTCGGCGTCGTCGCGGATATCCGTTACGTCGATCACGACCGCCGGTCCGGCCATGCGGCTCAACGGATACTTGTCGCCTGTCACCAGTCCTTGCGGACCGGCGCCCTCGAGTCCGGAATCGGGCGGCGGGACGAAGTGCGCCGGGAAATCGGTCTGCGTGCCCGTGTGTTCGTCGATCACGTAGCGCTGCGAGTAGTAGGGCCCGACGCTGTTGACCGCCGTCGTGTCGTAGACGTTTCGGTCCTTGGTAAACCAGTTGTTCGTCCAGCGCGCGAAGGGCGGATTGGCGCCCCAGTGCGCGGGCAAGTCTTCGCCGATCAAGACGGTCAGGTCGACGATCCGAGCTCCGCCTGCCAGCGCGCCGAGATCGTGCGTCGCGGCTTCGGCGACCAGCGGAGGATCGAAAGCCGTCCGCACCGCCTCAGGCGGCGAAGCGCAACTCCACCCCAACGCTATGAGAACAACACCCGCGAAGATCAATCGATTCATAACGCCGCGAATTCTAGCACTCCGGCCGCTCCACGGTGCTAACGAACGGTCCGAGGAGGCCGTCTAGAATAGGTAAGGTAAGGTTCGCAATGAAGTCTGGAATCCAACTCGCCATCACCGCCTCGACCGCCCTCCTGCTCGCCGGCACGCTCGCCACGCCGGCGCCCGCCCAGACGCAGGCGGAACTGGCGGAAGCGCGCAAGACTCTCGCGGAAGGCTCGAAGCGCTTTATGGATGTGATGGCGAAGGTCAGTGACGACCAGTGGAACGTCCGCGTCTCGGGCATTACGCATACGATCGGCGAAGAGGTCGAGCACATCTCGCTGTCGGAGAACGACCTGCAACAAGTCATCGCCAATGCGCTGAAAGATCCCGCCGACCCGAACGCGCCCGAGGAGTTGGAGGGCAAGCACGAAGTCGTCCGCGAGGTCTTGCTTGGCGAGGACGCGACGGCCGAACGCTTCAAGTACCAAGACAAGATCGCCGACCGGCGCGACTTCATGGAGTACTACCCGCCGGCGCACGACCGGTTGATGAAGCTGTTCGACGGATCGACCAACCTAGCGCAGCACGTCTACAAGCACCCCAGCCAGAAGATCGGGCGCCTCCACGCCGTCCAGTGGTTCTACTACATCGCCTACCACCGCGAGCGGCATGTGCGCCAGATCGAGGCGCTGTTGGCTCACCCGGACATGCCTGGTTCGCACAAGAAAGCCGACTAGACTCCGACTAGCTTCTACTGCTACTGCCCCGCGGTGAAGACTCCGCGCGGCTGCTGGGCCGCGCACAGTACCCGGTAGGCGTATCCGGCGCCGGGCGTCAATCCGCCGAGCGTCACCGCGCGGTCGCGCTGCCCGCCGCCGTCGTAAACCCGCGTCGTCAGATCCGCCGTCGCGAAGGCGGCGTCGGTCGAGTAGTCGACGTGGCAGGCCTCTTCGTCCGGCGCGCGATAGCGAACCACGACCGAGTCGGCCGAGGGCTTCTCGATCGAGACCGGCCCGACCTCGCCTTGGTAGCTCGCCAGCAGGTCCATGTCCGCGCCCTTTCCGGCGAACTCAGGACGCGTTTGGAAAGTTCCCGGCTCGAAGATCGCGTCCATTCTCTCGCCGCAACTGGCTGAACCAAGGTCACCCAGGAACTGATTGGGCCGCGAACTCTCGATCCCTTTCCAGTAAGCCTCGGTCTGCCCGCTTGAGACGGTTGCGCCTCTTGAGCCGAGGTCGGCGTCGTATCCGGCCTCGTCCGCCTGATCCGCTCGGTCCGCGCAGCCGTAGATCAGATTCCCGTCGAAGGTGGTATCCGGATCGCGCTCGCCTTGAGCACCGACCATGCAGTGGAACGTCGTCGCGCCGCTGCGGCTCCTGCACTGCGGCGCGCGCTCAGTGGTCAACCCGAAGACGCCGGAGCCCGTACGCGAGAAGTTGATCACGTTGTCTTCGATGCGAAACGCCGAACCGGGTCTCTCAATGAAGTGAATGAAGGCCGCTGATCGACCGCGCTGCAGACCGATCGTATTGCGCGTGAACTCCAAGCTCGAAATCGTACCGGCCAGCGTCAGGATGGCGCCTCCGAAGTTGGTCGAGGGATTCAATCCGTTGACGCCGGAAATGCTGCTGCGATGCTCAAAGAAGTCGGTCTCCTGAAACAGATTGTTGGTGATGCGAATGCGCTGTATCGGCGCGGAGTTCCGCCACGGGGGATCCCCGCTGATCATAATCCCGGACGCAGTGCGATCGAGGATGGAGCCGCGCAAGGTCACGTCGGTCATCAAGGCCGTCTGGGATAGGTCGTTTCCGGCGGCTCCCCGGGTTGCGAAGAGCATCGCTTGACCCGCCGGGGTCCAATCCGCCCAGTTGCCCGAGCAGCGCAGGCCCTCGATGAGGATGCGCTGTCCCGCCTTGGCTTCCCAACAGTGCCTGTCCTGGTAGTAGCGCCCGTCGGACGCGGGATGCCCGGCGATGAATCGATCGGGCTTGTGGATGATGACTCGGCGGACCGTTTGATCTTGCATGACGGCGCCCGTCCGCTCCGAGTGGATGGTGATCCCGTGGGTATCGTAGATCGTGGTGTTTCGGATCTGTACGTCACGCGTGCTGGAGAGGTAGATCGTCGGGCTGGCAGGCGCGAGGCTGAGGTTTCCGTCCCACGCCGATGCCGGACTCTTGGTGACCGGGTCCATTGGAAGCCAGAAGCTCCGGCCGCGAATGTAGCTGTTCACTACGGCGGTCTGCTGTGAGCGGTTGAGTTGGATGCAGGTTGCAATGCGGTAGGGGAAGGAACCGCAATCGAGAAGGACCCGATCGAAGACGATCCTCTTCGAAGCGACGAGGTCAATTCCTCCTAGCGCGGAAGGATCGTAGGTCAGAAACCCTTGGGCCGTCGAACCGGCGGGGTTCGCTCCTAGCACAGCGATCGTACGTTCATCGACGGGCAGGAAGTGGCGACTGCCGTCGAGGCCCGGATCTCCGGTGTCGAAGATCTGGATCGGATGAATCTCTCGCAGTGTTCCGCACTCGCTCGCGCACTGTGCGGAGCCGTCCAGCCGAACGGTCGTATTGGTTCGTCCCCGCACCCGGGTGAGTCGTCCGTCCAGTTCCGAGCCGCTTGCTTCGACGATGACGACGTCGCCGCCCAAGAGGTACGTGGTCTGGTTGCCTTCCAGATTGTGCATGGGCGCGGCCAGAGTCGCCGTGGACGTTCCGTCGCCTCTGTCTTCGATGGATGCGATCTCCAGCTGCTCCAGTCGCGGGATTCCGTGTGGTTCCGACGTACGACAGGTCACGTTCGGACCGCTGGTACAAGACTCGAGCTCCCAGGCGACGGCCTGCGTGGCCGTTCCGCCGCTGCAGGAGCCGGTGACGGTGAACTTTCCGCCGAGTCGGATTCGATTGCCCTCGACACGGAACACGGAGGCTAGTCCCTGGAGACCGTTACAACCTTGAACGTCGAGCAGCAGACGATCAAAAGGACCGACCCCTTGCACGGGCTCCGTAGCGATCAACGCGACGGACCGATTGGCGACTTCCACTCCGGAGATCACGAGCCGGCGCACGGGAATGGACCTGAAGTCGGGTCGAGCGATCTCGATGTTCTGGAAGCGGTAGCCTTCAACGGGTTGTCGCTGCGAGATCGGGCGCCGCATCAGGCCGCCCAGCGCCCAGTCCCCGGACGCCTCGAACCGAGCCAGCTTCCCTCGATAGGACGGATCTGAACGCACCCCCTCGGGCGGAAACAGGCGCGGGTCCCCGGCTGTCGTGATGACTACGCCTCCGGGGCCGTCGGCGCGCGGCGGAATCTGGACGAGGTCGCGCACCGTGCATCCGCTCGGCACTTCCAAGCGATGCCAGCGGCTTCCGTCGGCAGCCGCGGCCTCGGCCAGTTTGGCGAGGAAGTCGACGGCGACGCCGTCCGCGCAAGTGACCGCGAACGTCTGGCCGTCGGTCTCCGGCTCCTTCATGGCGTCGAAAGCGTGGACGGGCTCGGCAGGCGGGCGGACGCCCTCAGACGGATCGGTATCGACATAGGGCGCTTCGCCGGGCGCGCCGCAAGAGAGCGCGGTCGGCCCTGCTCCGAGGTCGCATTCGGCGCACGCCTCGCTGCAAACGAACCGGCCTTCCGCCTGGTTTTGAGCGTCGGTCGCAAACGGCTGAACGTAAACTCGTCTGCCCGACGGCAAACTACACGATCCGACCGTGCGGAACTGACCGTTTCGACCCACGCGGAAACGCGGCGTGCTTAGCTCGTCGCTCGGGTCGGGATCGGAGCCGATATACATCCCGGCTCGAGAATTGGCGCTGCCGACGTCGGCATGAAAGGAGAGTTGCAAGCAACGGCCGTCCAGCCGGCTCACGACTTGGCTCAGGGTGGGAGCTTGGGCGTTGAGCGAGCCGGCAGCTAGTGCGGCCAGCACGCCCGCTTCCAAGATTCGCCGTAGTCTGGTCAAGAGATCTGTTCTCCTTCCGATTGCGCCGCTTCCATTCCGATCAGCGCATGGTCAGCCAATCCGCAAGTTCTAGGTCCGCCGCCGTCCCCGGTCGCAGATCCAACCAGGCGGAACGTTGCACCGAGAAGTAGGCCGCCTTGGCCCAGTCCTCGGGGAATCCGCGAGCCGCCGTGTTCCAGATCAACGCGCGCCCTCCGGGCAACAGCGTCGAGACCGCTCGAAAATCGCCCGCCCGACGTAGCCCGGGAACGAACAGCTTGGCTGCGAACGCCTGATCGGAATTCGCGTTGAACCCGCCCCAGTCCGCCGCCACGTCCAGCGGTCCGTCGATCATCGCGCGCGCCAACAGGCACCACAGCCCGGCCTCGCCCGGACAAGCGAGCATCACCTTCTCGGTCTCAAACCGTTTGCGCGCGTAGGTCACCGTGGTGATCACGTCTTGCACGCGGCGGGCCGTATCGGTGCGGTTGAAGGTCGTCCAGTAACGTTCGGCACGCGATCCGGCTTCCGGGGTCGCGCGCTCGGCCCGCGCGCGCGCCGTCTGGTAGACGTCCACGCCGAGCACGCGCACGCCGCGATAGAGCAGCTCGCCTACCAATCCCACTTGGCTCTCGCCCGAAGACATCACCCAGGCGGTGCCCTCCGGGTGGACGACGACTACCGGCGCCAACGACTCGTCCGGGCTTTCAGGCTCGAGCGCGACGCCCGGGATCCGATCCCCCCGCCCTTCGCGGCCGATGAAGAGCATCTCGCCGCGTTCGAGCTCGTCGCCCGCCGTCGCCAGCAACTCCTCCGGCGCAGGGACGCGCGTCAGCAGCGAAGCTTTCAGTCGCCGCCGGAAGTCTCTCCGCGCCCGGTCGAGCGAGGCGGCGTCGAACGGCTTGCGCGCTTCGACCTGCTCGCGCGCGTCTCCGATGCGCTCTTCGATAAACGTCTGTAGATCGACTCGGCCCTGCGGCGCAGAACGTCTCCAGCCGGTCATCATGTCGCTGAGCTGCTCGACCTTCCAACTCCCCTCGGTGAACTGGCCCGTGTCCTCGCGACCCATGACCCGCGTCCCGAAGAAGCGGTAGACCGCCTCGCGACTGTCCTGGTTGTAGTTGTGCGGAGCGTCGAACTGGACCGCCTCCACCGCCGCGCCCGCGTCCAGGAGCTGATAGATGCGCTGCACGGCCGGGAACTCGACTCGCGGCAGATTCTTCGTCCAGTCGCCGGTCGCCGAAACGAGCAGCATCGGGCGCGGAGCGGCCAGTGCGGCGATCTCGACGTTATTCGTATCGATGCGCAGGTTGGCCGCGTTCTCACACGCCGAGCCGCCTTGCATCAGCGCCGAAACCATGTTGACCGGCGCCGAAAAACGCACCCGATCATCCACCGCGCTGAGCAAGAAAACCTGGGTGGCGCCGCCCGAGGCGCCCGTCGCGCCGATGTTGTTTCGGTCGACGTAGGAGAGCGTCTCCAGGAAGTCGAGTGCGCGGATGCTGTTCCACAACTGCGCGCCGAGCAGCCCGACGTTCCACAACTGCTCGCGCTCGCCGCCCCAGACCTCGTGCGGGAGCGATTGCGTATCGCCGTAGCCGATCATGTCGTAGGCGAAGACGACGAATCCCTGGCGAGCCAGGTGGACCGCTCGCGCCGGAACCGAACCGCGTTCCGAGTTCTCCAGTCGCCCGTAACTCCAGTGGCCGTGCGGCGACAGAACCGCCGGAAATGGACCGTCGCCCGAGGGCCGATAGAGATTTCCGCTCAGATGGAATCCGGGAAAGGTCTCTAGGATGACCTTCTCGACCGAATATCCTTCACGGTCGAGTCGGCCGAACACCTCCGGTCGGAGGTCGAACTTGACCGGCTCGGGCAACAGACCGGCCGCGGCTAGAATCTGATCGCGCAACTCCTCGCGACGGGCCTCCCAACCTGCCCGATCGTAGGCCGGAATCAGTTGTTGGTACTCGAAATCGGTGTGCCGAAATTCTTCATTCCGGGCGTCCGCGGGAGCCGCTTCCGCCAACCCGGCCGCGGCGAAAATACAGACGGCGTACAAGCCCGCCGCGCCCAAGGCTAACCGCGTCATTCATGTCCGATTCTAGCGGATCGGCCCGCGGCCGCCTTGATACACTCACCCGAGGACGTTATTGGATGCATTGCGGCATGTGCGGCAAGGCGGTCGAGGAGGCCGCTGACTATACCGGGTCAGGCGTGCCCCGCTGCGCCGAGTGCGTCGCCGCCGCCACCGTCGCGCCGGAATTCTCGGCCCCGAAACCGCCGCCCGAGCCGGAGAGCGCCCCGGTCGCCGTCAGCGACAAGGGTACGGGGTTCGCGACGGCTGCGATGGCCCTCGGGGCGATCGCGCTGAGCACGTCTTTCCTGCTGATCGGCGGCGTTTTCGGCCTGGTGGGCGTCACCCTCGGCTTGATCTCGTTGGCGTTCCGCAGGCCTGGAAAAGCGATGGCCTTCACCGGGATCGGGCTGTCCTTGGCGGGCTTACTGATCGCCGGGCTGCTGGGCCGTACTTGGTTCGAGGCGGCCGGGCCTGAAGCCCAGGAGAAGATCCTCACGGCTTTGTTCGGCGACGACGCCGAAGAAGAAGAAAAGACGGGCAAGAAGTCTTCCCTCAGCGAGAGCGCGGAGCGCTGGGTCGGAGTGCAGGCGCCGGACTGGACGGTTACGACGCTCTCCGGTGAGACGGTTCGCTTGTCGGAGCTACGCGGGCGTCGCGTGATCGTCGACCTCTGGGCCAGTTGGTGCAGTCCGTGTGTGCGCGAGATCCCCCACTTCCAGAAGCTACACGTCGAAACGCCCCAGGACGAACTGACCATCGTCGGCGTATCGTTCGAGAAGGAGTCGGTCGTCCGCGAGTTCGTCGAGCAGAACGAGATGGAGTACTCGGTCGTCGCAGCGGACAAGCAGGACGCGCCCGAACCGTTTCGCAGTCCGCCGGCGATCCCGACCACGTACTTCCTCGATCGCAACGGCGTGATCAACGCCGTCGAAGTCGGCTACCGCGACTACGACCAGATCTCGAAGCTGCTCTCGCGCGCCGATTACGATGGAGAACTGAACCCGGCGCCGGAGATCGAGTCGGCGTGGGAATCCTCGGACGACGAGTCTGAAACCGAATCCGTGTCCGAATCCGTGTCCGAATCCGCGTCCGAATCTGAAACGGGCGATTCGGACGACGAGTCCGAGGCGGAGGCGGTGACCGTCGAGGCCAAGCTAGAGGAATCGCGGACTCCGCTGATCCGCGCCGCGCTACGCGCCGACCGTCGAGCGCTTCGACGGCTGCTCGCGGACGGGCAGCGGCTCAACGAGCCGGACGCCGACGGCATGACCGCGCTGATGCACGCCTCCTCGCTCGGGCTGAACGGCAACGTCGCCATGCTGCTGGACCTCGGCGCCCGTCCCAACACAAAGGACAAGAAAGGCCACACGGCCTTGATCCACGCCGCGCGCAACGGACGCGTCGGCGTCGTCGAGATGCTTCTCGAGCGCGGCGCCAATCGACTGGCCGTCGACGAGTACGGCAAGACCGCGCTCGACTGGGCCCGCGACCAGGGCCACGTGGACGTCGTCGCCGCGCTGTCGGGAACGGGCCGAAGCTAGCGTCGGCGGCCGTCTAGACCGGCGCCCGGAACGCCCGCTCGACGGCGGCCTGAAACTCGTCGAGAGCGTCGGCGAAAAAGTGGTCCGGCGATTCGATCCATTCGAGGCTCTTCGGTTCCGGCGTCGAGGCGAACACCGCCTCGAGCCGGTCGCAGTCGCCGAATTCGTCGTGGGTGGAATGGACCAGAAACTTGGGCGTCCGAAAATCGGCGAAGAAGCCGAAGCTCGCACGATTCACGGGCAACCCGGCGCCGACCCAGCGCTCGACGGCGGGGTCCTTCGAAGCGACCTTGGCGCTCATCGACGAGCCGAAGGAAAAACCCGCCAGCGCAACCGGCAGGTCCGGGTAGCGCGAGCGCGCGTACTCGAGAGCCGTGCGCACGTCGTCCTGCTCGCCCTTCCCGTCGTCGTGCGTTCCGGCGCTCTGCCCGACGCCTCGAAAGTTGAAGCGGATCACCGCGCAGCCCGCCTCCCGAGCGGCCTTGGCCATGCGGAAGACGACCTTGTTGTGCATGGTCCCGCCGTGCAACGGATGCGGATGGCAGACGACCGCGGCGCGCACGATTTCGACGTCTTCGCCGGGCCCCTCGTGCAAGGTCTCTAACCGTCCGGCGGGGCCGTCGAGAAAGACGGACTCGAGAATTCGAGGCATGGCCGATTGTAGCTAGAGGACATCAGCCGCCAGAACAGCAACGAGCGTGCTAGCCTCTCGCCGTGCCGTTCGTCCGCCTTAGCCGCCTCTCGTTGGGTATCGCCCTGGTCGCGATCGTCCTCCTATCTGTAGCCGCCTGCGGCCCGTCGGCCGAGCAAGCGCCGCCGCCGCGCTATTCGATCAGCGACGCCCGCAGCCCGCAAGAGGTCGAACTGATCGTCTTGCGCGACGAGCAAGCAGGAGTCGAGGCGAGCCTGGCGCCCGCCGTCGGCGGAGAGCTCGGCTCGCTACGCGTTCGGTTTTCCGACGGCGAGTGGATCGAGACCCTGCGCCGGGGCGGAGACTACTCGCCCGTGGAGGGCTTCGCCGGGCGAGCGCCGCTGCTCTGGCCCGCCGTCGGGCGCAGCGTTCCGTTGGACGTTCTGGCGCGGATCGAGGCCGGCGAGACGGTCGAGAATCCCGGCGCTTGGGACTACCACGGCCGACGCTATCCGATGCCCGCGCACGGATTCGCGCGCGATCAGCCGTGGACCGTCGTCTCGCGCGAGGCCGACGATCGCTTCGCGCGTGTCGTCCTGTCGTTCACCGACAACGACCAAACGCGGACCATGTACCCGTTCGGGTTCAAACTCGAAGCGACCTACACGCTCGTCCAAGGCACGCTCGACGTCCGCTACGACGTGCAGGCGTCGGATGCGAACGACGACGCGATGCCGTTCTCGATCGGCAACCACATCACCTTCAAGACTCCGCTGATCCCAGGCTCGGACGCGGCGGCGATGACCTTGCTCGCCCCCTCCAAGCAAGAGTTGCTCAAGAGCCCCGAGCGCGTACCCACCGGCGAGACGCGCCCGCGTTCCCATCAAACGCCGGTCCGCTTGGGAGAGTGGGAAAAGCTCTCCGCGGTATCGCTGACCGGCTTCGCGGGCAACCACCCGATGGTCTTGTTGAACGACCCGACCGGACTGCGCGTTCTGCTCTCGCACAACGCCTCGCGGTGGCCGGAAAGGCCGTTCATCGAGTTCAACGTGTGGGGCGATGCGATGGACGGCTTCTTCAGTCCCGAACCGTGGGTCGGCATGCAGAACTCGTTGGTTTCAGGGCTGGGGTTGGTCCGACTGAAGCCCGGTGAAGCGTTCGACTGGACGGTTCACTTGGAGTTCGAGCGAGAGGACTGAGCGGACGAGTCGCCGGTCAAGATCTGCCGCAGACGGCCGGCCAGTTCCGCATCCGGCGCTTCCAGGCGCTCGATCGGCGAGATTAACGTCCGGTCGATCAGCCCCAGCACGACCACCAAGCCAGCCGCCAAGATCAGCGCGATCAGACCGAGCGAACGCGTCCGTTCCTGATCACTGAGCGCGGCCACTTCGCGCAGAGGGACGTCAACCCGGAGACCGCCCATCAGCTCGTGCCGCTTCCAGGTCTTGCCGACGGGCACGCCCTCGAGTTCGCGACTCTCCTGGACCGGCTTGGTCTGCTCGTACCGTTGATGGCAATCGATGCAGGACTGAGCAGCGGCCGGGTCGGCGCGCATGTAGCGCAAGACGGGTTCGCCGAAGACGGACTCGACGCGGTAGACCGGCCGCCAGGGGTAGCCCGAGGGACCGGCAGGAGGCCCGGCCAGAAACTGTTCGTTCTGCGCGGCGAGACGCTGCCAAGCCCAGCGGTCAAAGGACTCGTCGAGCCCTTTCGTCGGATTGAGGTTCCAACGGCTGATCAGCGAGTAGGTGTAGAGATCGCCGGCTTGGTCTCGTACGCGCCGCGATACGTTGTGCACGAATTGGGCCGGCAGTTGGATGAAGCCGCGGGCGGTTTCCGACTCGCGTGACGCGCCGGTTCCGTCCTGCACGAGCTTGTCGACGACGTTCGTGGCGTACTCGGCCCGGTCGGCGGAGACCTGGGCGGCGACGACTTCAGCGAGCCGAAGCGCGCCGACCCGCAGAGAGGCTTCTTGAAAGCGCTCAAGCGCCCAGGCCGTCGCAGCAGCCGCGACCACGGCGACCAGTCCGGTGGTGATCCACAGTCTTCGTCTGACGCTCATCCCGGGTTCCGCAAGGCGAGGCTCCGCGCGGGCGGCCTCACACCACCGCGCTTTCCAGTAACTCTTCGGCCGTGTCCGGCAGTTCCGAGGCGAGTTCGGGGTCGAGGTGAAGTCGGGTCAGTACCGCGACGCGATCGAACGCCTCGGGCGTCGATACGACGCCCAGACCGTATCCGGTTGCGAGTTCGGAGCCGGCAGTCGTCACCGCGACCAGCAGCTGGTGAGGCGAGTCGAGCCCGTCGTCGCGGCTCATCACCGCGCGAAGCTCCTGAGGAAGATCCCACTCCGCCGCCAGCCATTCGCCGACCGCCGCGGAAGAGACGCCGAACCGGGCCGTCTCCCACTGCTCCCAGTCGAAGCCGTCGATTCGGGAGGCCGCACGCACCTCGGCATAGCGTTCCGGCGCCCAGGCGGCGAGCCCGATCGATCCCATGTTGCGCAGCAAGCCCCCGGTGTAGCCGATCTCAGCGCCCAGTTCGCTCGTGCCCGAGGCGAGCTTCTGCGAAAGAACGGCGCAGCCGGTCGCGTGTTCGAGGAGCAGGCCGAGGAGTTCGGCGGCCGGTCCGACTCCGAGCCCCCGCCGCATCCCTAGCGCGATCGCCAGCCGCCGGATCGAATCCTGCCCCATCCGAACAGTAGCGCGGAGAACGTCGGAGACCTCCCGCCCGCCGGCGAAGCGAGCTGAGTTGGCCGTCTTGAGCACCTGAGCGGCGAGACCCGCGTCACGCATCACCATCTGGGCGATTTCGCCCAGCGCCGGGTTGCGCGAGAGGGATCGCAGGAGGTCAATCGTCGCAGGCGAGATTGGAGGAAAAGCGGCGAGAACCTCGCCGCGCTCAGGGGTCGATACGGATGGCATGGCCGTTCTTCTTGATATCGGCCAACGCGCCTTCCGTCCTGAGGCCGGGCGGCGATACAACATCAGAAATTCTGATAGTGGGAAGACCCTTTATCCGTCTGGTATGATGCGGGATCGCGCCAGTCGGACGGGGTCGAACGATCGTTTGAACCGGCCTCGGGAGACCGACTCGCGCAACCGACAAAAGTCTGCGTACGTGAGCGGCCGGTCCTGTGACGGCCCCGCCCGCGAGCGCGCATGAGGCGTTCTGAATGGGCAAAGACACGGGTTTCATGGAGTACGCGCGGGAGGCCCCCAAGGGTCGCCCGATCGACGTCCGCATCCAAGATTTCAACGAGGTTTATCAACCGACTCCCGACGCGACTCTGCGTGAGCAGGGAGCGCGGTGCATGGACTGCGGCATTCCCTTTTGCCATACCGGCTGCCCGATCAACAACATCATTCCCGACTGGAACGACCTGGTCTATCGGGACCGCTGGAAGGAGGCTCTGCGCGAGCTTCACTCGACGAACAACTTCCCCGAGTTCACCGGCCGCATCTGTCCGGCGCCGTGCGAATCGGCCTGCGTGCTAGGCATCAACGACGACCCGGTGACGATCAAGCAGATCGAGAAATCGATCGTCGACCGAGGTTGGGCCGAAGGCTGGATCAAGCCCGAACCACCGGGCTCGCGAACCGGCAAGAAAGTCGCCGTCGTCGGTTCCGGGCCTGCCGGTCTGGCGGCCGCGCAACAGCTCAATCGCGCCGGGCACACGGTAACGGTCTTTGAGAAGAACGAGGCCCCGGGCGGTCTGCTGGCGTTGGGCATCCCAGACTTCAAGATGGAGAAGCACCACGTCACTCGGCGCGTGGAACAGATGACGGCCGAGGGCGTCGAGTTCCGCTGCGGCGTGCACGTGGGCGTCGACGTGGAAGCGCCTGAGATGACCGCCGAGTTCGACGCCGTGCTGCTGGCCACCGGCTCCGAACATCCGCGCGATCTGCCGATCCCGGGCCGCGACCTGGAAGGCGTCTACTACGCCATGCAGTTCCTTCCGCAGCAGAACCGGCGCGTCGCCGGGCGGCCGGTCGACGAAGGGTTCGACATCACGGCCAAGGACAAGCACGTCGTCATCATCGGCGGCGGCGACACCGGGGCCGACTGCTTGGGCACGTCGCGGCGCCAAGGCGCCAAGTCGATCCGTCAGTTCGAGCTGCTGCCCAAACCGCCTGATTCGCGCGACGAACCGGGCGCCTTCCCGTGGCCGCTGTGGCCGTTCACCTTCAAGTCGGAGAGCTCGCACCAAGAGGGCGATCCGCGCGACTACGCGGTCAGCACGAAGGAGTTCCTAGGCGACGAGCAGGGACGCGTGCGTGCGCTGCGCGGCGTCCGCTTGGCGTGGCCCGAGGTCGACCCGGAGACCAATCGACGCCCGTTCAAATTCGACGAGGTCGAGGGCTCGGAGTTCGAGTACCCGGCCGACCTGGTGCTGCTGGCGATGGGCTTCGTCCATCCGGTGCAGGAAGGATTCTTGAACCAGTTGGGAGTCGAGTACGATCCCCGCGGCAACGTGCAGGCGTCGTTCGGCGAGTTCCGCACTTCGGTCGACAAGGTCTTCGCCGCCGGCGATGTGCGACGGGGTCAGTCGTTGGTCGTCTGGGCGATCGCCGAAGGGCGGAAGGCGGCGCGGGCGGTCGATCTCTACCTGATGGGTTCGTCGGACCTACCGGAAGCCTAGGCGGACGGGCTAGGACGGCCTGTGGGAACGGGCCTCTGGCTACGCTCCGCTCGGCTGGCGATACGAAGGCGCGCACCGGAAGAGGCTGACGCAACGGCGGCCTGTGGCTGAGCCCAATGAGTTGAACCACGGGCTCTTGCTCGGGGGCTCTGAAGAATTCGAACTGGCGGGTCGTGCATGGATGGTCGAAGTCTTCCCAGCTTTCGCCGTTGCGGGATTGGCGAAGGGCGCCGTGCGCGAGACGGGCGCCAAAAGTGGACGACGGAAACGGATGTAAGTAACGGACTCTACGAATCCTACTTGCGAGGCAATGTCGCGGCGGGCGAGGCTTCACGTGCGACCGTGGTCACGGGCTCACGTGTTCAGTAACAAGACATATTGGACAAAGCGTACGCGATAGATATGTGACATCGGAGCCGGGGAAGGCGGCGAGGATGGAAACATGTCGAGCAAGGAAAAGCAGGCGTTAGAGAAGCGGATGAAGTTCGTGATGGCGGTCGAGCGGAATCGTGCGACGGGCGTTGCCGAGCGCGGTTTCGGGGAGCTGTGCAAACAGGCCGAAATCTCCCGTCAGACCGGCTATCGTTGGCTCGAGCGATGGAAACAAGGCGGGCTCGACGCGCTCGCCGACGGCAGTCGCAGGCCGCGCCGTTCGCCTCGTCAAACGCCTGCCGAGATCGAACGACGGATCGTCGCGATGCGTCTCGAACGACCCGATTGGGGCGCCCGCAAGTTCGCCCACATGCTCGCCGCCGACGGCATCGAGATGCTGCCGCAAACGATCCATCGCGTGCTGCG